>Ga0209521_10000077_pt1 | contig 56101 bp, 43 predicted proteins | sample Rifsed19ft4_FD_184016 | JGI IMG/M metagenome (GOLD analysis project Ga0209521, IMG submission 184016) | Soil microbial communities from Rifle, Colorado, USA - sediment 19ft 4 (version 2) | ecosystem: Environmental > Terrestrial > Deep subsurface > Rock core/Sediment | place: Rifle, Colorado...
TAGTATGGTTGGAGGAGTGTCCCCCGCCAGCCTCGACGCATTTTCAAGACGGTACGCTATAATCGATGCCTGACCGAACCGGAAGGAGGAGCGGAGACATGGCGGAACGTGGGGAGCGGGAGGTCCGGGCCTGCCTAGAGGCGTACGGCGTCCGCGGAGAGATCCGCACCTTCGAGGAGTCGACCCACAACGCGGAGCTCGCCGCGCGGGAACTCGAGGTGGAGCTGGGTCAGATCGCCAACACGATCCTGCTCCTCGTCGACGGGGCGCCCGTGGTCGTGGTGATCTCGGGGGACCGGCGGATCGATTTCAAGAAGGTTAAGGCTCTTCGGGGGGGAAAAAAGGTGCGGCTGGCGGGCCCCGACGACGTGGTCGCCCACACGGGGTTCGCCGTCGGCGCCGTCTCGCCGGTGGCGCTCCCCGAAGGGGTGCCGGTCTACCTCGACTCCTCGCTCCGCCGCTACGGGACGATCTACCCCGCGGCGGGCGAGACGAACAACATGTTCCAAACGACCCCTGGAGAACTTGCCGTCCTCACCGGGGCCAAGGAGACGGACCTCGCCAAAGCAGAGAATCCAGAACAATAACCCGGTTGGACAACAATCACCATGTCGGTGGTTTGTGGAATACCCCTTTCCCGTCCTGCAATTGCGTGGGGAATTGGCTTATGGAAAGGGCACCCTTGCGGATTTTCTTTATGAAAGAAGCATACCTGACCAGCGCACGACTTGGTTTAGGATGCGGGTTGAGTATCCCGACACGATATTTCAACTCATCCGTTATGATTTTTATCGGTTCCAATAAATCAGAATCGTTTGTGATCAGAACTGCCTCCTGAAAATTCCCCTTGAAACCGTCGTAGAGCAAATGCGTCGCCAGATTCACATCCGATCCTTTTTCTTCCGTCTTTACAACGGACGCGTATTTTTGTTTGCTTGACGGGCATCCTGCCAACGGCATGCTTACAACGTTCGTAAGAAAATGACCGAATATGATCTCCACGTTGGGAAGTGTTCGCAACGCCCTGAGGTAGATTTCCTGTCTCATGGGCTGTCCCGGATCGTTGGGGCGTGCGCTGACCCTGGCCGTGAAGTATTTGATCCGGTTTATCGAATGGTTCGGAAGCAACAAGCGGCAGAGGCGGTCAATATTGAGCCACTTGTAGGGGGTTCCCTTGACGGCCCCGTAATAAAGATTGAAGCCGTCGACGTAGATGTTTGTAATCATCATGCAGAGGATACAAATGCAGAGGCCGCACCCAAAGGCACGGCCTCGCGCCCTGTCCCCGAGGAGACAGGGGGGATATGCTCTAAGCTCAAGTTACCCAACCGACGGCTGCTTGTCAACATATCCCTCTCATATCTCTCTCCTCTCATTACGGGGGAGAACACCGCTCTTGCCTCGTCGTTGCTTTTTCTATGCATTTCCTTGTTTCCGATTGGTTTTTTGCGACTTCGTAAATCCAAACATCGTAATTCCCGTCCGCGTTCACGGCGTCCACCCACCGTTTCGCAGCCTGGGCCTTGACCTCCTCCAGGGGATCGAACCCCTTCGTTTCCAGGATGAGGTGGAGGGGGACTTCCCCCTTCAGTCGGACGATGAAGTCCGGCTCGTAGTCGTGCGGCTGGCCGTTGTGCAGATACGGGATTGAGAATCCGAGCCCTGCGTTCTTCACGAAGGCGTCGACCTTGGGATGAGTATCGAGGGCGTAGGCCGCCGACTGCTCCCACCGCTTCGTGTCCGCCACGACGAAGTTCACGTGGCTCTTCATCACCTCCCGGACATCCCGGCTGGTCCAGAAATCCACATCCGCGGTCGAGCCCGGCCCCCGGCTAGTCTCATAGCGCGGCACCTCAGGCGCCTCACCCTGAGAGACATCCGGCACGACGGCTGCCACGAGCCGTTCGATGACCCACCCGTAGTAGGGCGATAGGAAAATGTCCCGGATGTCGGCCGGCGGAATAGGGACGACTTTCTCCCTCAGGTATCTCTCCACGATCCTGGCGATCTGTGGGAAAAGGACGTGCACCGGTGCCTGGCAGCTCGGCTGCGAGACGTAGTCGCGCGTCAGCGCGCCGGCCAGTTCGAAGACCAGTTCCTGAATACGGAATTGGGAACGATACGGGTTGAGATCCACGCTCTCGATCTTTCCGGGCCCGCGCAGCGAATACCGCCCCCGGTTGTTCGGAAGAGTGGCCTTCATCTCCACCTCGGGCGGGATCTTCATGGGATCGAGCTGCAACGTGGCCACCGCGTTCCAGTCGATGGAGACGCGGTTCCGGATCGCCTGCTGGTATCCTTCCACCCTGGGGAACTTGATCTCGTATGCCTCCCGAGTCGGCAGGGCGAAGACGTGGTGCCGTTTCGGGGGCGACGGGGCAGGACCTTGCGGGCTCTCCTTGAAGGGGATCACCTCGAATGGGACGCCGAAGACCTTTGCGACCTCCTCCGTGAGCAACCCGTCCGGACCGACCTCGTAGCTCGACCGCCGCAGCCCTCGGCCTACGACCTGTTCGCAGAGAAGCTGGGACATGAAAGGGCGCAGGCCGACGATGTACGTAACCGTGTTGCAGTCCCATCCTTCCGTAAGCATCCCGACGCTCACGATGCACCGGATGTCTCGCCCGGGCGGGTGCAGGGGGCGATCGAGTTTCTTGGCCAAGTCCTCGAACCCATCGGGGTACAGAGGGCGCCCCTGACGATCCTGTGGCCAATCGAGTTTCCCTACGGTGTCGAGGATCCGGCGCATCCAGGTCATCTCGTCGCTTTTGGCCTGGTCCGAGTCCGTCTCGTGGACCACTTTTGTGTCCACGCGGATGGTCCGCTGGACGTCGTCACCGTTGAGGAACCCCTTGATCCGGGCCGGGGGGATGCCCGCGGGCGTGTTCTCACCGGTCAGCCATTCGTGGACGACCTTGGCGATCTTCGTGTTCTTGCAGACGATGATGAACACGGGCGGCCGGGGATCGTCCTTGACCTCTTCCCACGCCTTCCGCAGGTCCTCCCAAAGACCGGCCAGCATGGCCATGGGGGTGCAGGCATACTTGAGGACGGCCTCCGGCTTGGGGTTCGCCTTTTTTCCGCCCCGTTCGGCCGGCGTCAGCTTGGGCAGGATCCAGCGCCAGATGTTGAAATAGCCCGGGATCTGGGCGCCCGTCGTGTCGCGCACGGCGAGCTGGGGGATCTTGACCAGCCCCGACTCGATCGCGTCGGTCAGGCCGAAGTCGCTCACCACCCAGGGGAAGACCCGGTTCGTATCCTGGCCTACCCTGCTGAGGAAATAGGGCGTCGCGGAGAGGTCGAGGCAGAAGTTGATCCCGCGCAGCCTGTGGATCCGGTCGAGACCGTCCACCCAGACGGTGGCCTCCCGGAAGAATTCCTCGACCTCCTCCTCTTCCCCGAAAAGTTCCCCCTCCATCTCCTCCGGCTCGGGTTTGCGGATGCGGTAGGCATGGTGGGCCTCGTCGTTGAACACGAGGATATTCCGCTTCCCACCGACCTCGCGGCCGAGCACGCGGTTGACGAGGGATGTGTCGCTCTCGACATACTTGACCGACTCGACGACCACCTTTCGCAGGTTCCCCTGCTTGTCCTGGTCCTCGGCCTTCACCTCGATGAGACCGGCCGCGACCTGCCGGTCCAGTTCCGCGGGGGTGAGGTACCGCTTCCCGCGGGCCGTCGTGGTCTTCATTCCGATGGTGATCGTCTCCTGGACACGGACGGCAATCCCGGCCTTCATCACCTTCGCGCTCACGCCGCCGGTCTGGATCCCCTGGGGTTCGAAGACGTGCCAGTTGGTGACCAGCACCCGCCCCTTGTTGAGGTCGGCCATTAGGTGCGGGGGAACCAGGTCCCGCTTCCGGTAAAGACTCGCCTCCCCGCCGGCAGGATCCAGTTCCTGCAGCCGGTTGCGGATCGTCACGTTCGGACAGACCACGAGTACGACATCCGAGAACCGGGCGTCCCCGCGGCCGTTCACCTTGTTGAGGATGCTCCAGGCGGCGAGCATCCCCATGACCGTGGTCTTTCCCGTCGCGGTGGCCATCTTGCAGGCGGACCGGCGGAACGCCGCGTGCCCTTCGGCCTTCCGGTCATCGCTCGGTTCGTCCGATGGGATGTCGATCCCCTGGCGAAAGTCGGCGCGGGCCTCGGTGAGGAAGATGATCGTCTCGGCCGCCTCTACCTGGGCGAAGAAGAGCCGGTGTTCGCGACCCTCCCGGCGCCAGTAGTGGAGCAGTTCGAGGGTAGTTCGAGTGACCCCCGGATAACCCTGCCCGCGCCACTCCTTGATCCGTTGCCGGATCAGGTTCACGAGGGCCAGCGGGACCCATTGGCCGCGAACGTCGTCGGCTCCCTCGGCCACCGGCACCCGGGGGTCTCGGTAGAAATATCCCGCGTCCCGTCGTCCCAGGCGCCGCTCCGCATCGCGTCCCTCCTCGATGAACCAGTGTTCTTTGGGTTCCCCGAAGGGGGAATTGAGAATCGGTTGAGGGACTTCGAAGCCGCTCATCGCTTCGCCTCGCGTAGGCTCTTCACGACGACGAGCTCGTTCCCTCGGTCGTCGATGACCTTGACGGCCACCTGTCCGTTCTCCCCCGCCTCGAAGGGCGCACTCTTCGTCCCCGCGAGATGGTCCCACACGGACTCCTCGTACGTTCCCTTGAGGGCTTTTTTCAGGCTCTCCCAAGCGCCGGTCCGGGGGAAGAACGCCTGGCTGACGTTGAAGCAGAGGCCGTTGTAGTCGGCATCGAGGAACCAGGCGGGCAAATCATCGCCTTCCCGGTGTTCCGTCTTCATCGTCGCCGGATCGAAGACGTCGAGGCCCAGGAGTTCCACATGGTACATTTCGGGATCGCCCTTGCGCTCGGGCTTGACCTTGTGGATCTTTACCTCCGGCAGTCCGCAGACGCTGAAGATCTGGCTCGAACGCATGTTCTTGAGCAGGTCCCCCATCATGAGGTCCGGGGTGGCCTGCACATAAGTCGCGGGCACGCCGATGGCCGCCTCGCACTCCTCGACGAGTTGGCGGGCGTTGGGCTGGATGGCGAAGCCGATGACGTAGAGGTGGCCGTAATTCTTCGCATGCGCCTCCCGGGCCGCCTCGTAGACCAGTTTCTCGCTGACCGCCCCGTTCTCGGGTCCGAAGACCATGGCCACGGATCAGTCCGCCCCGTTGACCACGGCCGCTTCCGCCGAAAGCGACAGCGTCTTCGCCGGCAACCGGACGTTCTTGAAGGTGACGGTCTTTCCGCCCCCGATGTGCAGGACGGGGGATTTCCGGAGGACCTCGATCATCCGGTCCACGTACGATCCGTGGGATTCCCCTGCCCCGGCGCCCGAATCCTCCACGCCGTCCCCCTCCCAGTCCACAGGCGTCGGGATGGTCGCCTCGAAACAGAAGGGGCCGGAGACGCGGGTGATCTTCGGTTCCACCTCCGGCCGGTCGACGAGGATTTCCTCGTCAGGCGGCTGGTTGTTCGCGATGCTCTTGAGCGTGATGTGCGGAACGATGCCGCCGACCTCCTCGCCCTTCCTGTTCTGCTTCCGGAAATATACGAACCCGCTCCCTGGCCCCCGCTTTTCGTCCTTGAGCTGGTAGTACGGGAATGTGGCCGTCAGGAGCCGCTGCCGGGCGAGGGCCAGCGGGACACGGCTTGTGTCGATCGTTATCCAGCGACGGCCCCATTGCTCGGCGACGTATGCCGTTGTCCCGCTTCCACAAGTTGGATCGAGGATGAGATCACCGGGATCGGTGGTCATGAGAATGCATCTCCGGATTACGCGTTCCGGGGTCTGGACCACGTAGAGCTTTTCGTCACTCACGAAGCCGCCGAAGGCAACATCTGTCCACACGTCATCAAGGTTATATACTGGGAAATCATTGAAGTAGCGAACGTATCTGAGAGAGTTGCCTTTCACAGCAAGTCGATTTTTTTCCTTCAACACCTTCATTCCGGGAATGGTTGTCTTCCAATGGGATCCCTTTGGTGGTCTCCATTTTTTCCCTGCGAACTCGAAGTCGATGACATCCCCCTGTAATTCACCGGATGAAGTTATTCCGCTCAAGGCACATAGTTTATGGACTTCGTCAAGGAGGGTATTTATGTTTACACGGTCTGATTTCGTTATCGGGCGTAGACTACCTTTTGGGTCCTCCAGCCAGTCGTATGCGGAATCCAAGGCATCATCCAACTTCTTCTCCATGTAGAGTTGCCTAAATCTCAGCCGATCTCTTTCCCTTCCGTACCACACAAGGTAATCCTTTGTCTGGGGGAGAATTGTGCTTGCCTGGCCCGTTGTCTTGTAGAACGCGATTATTGATACGAAGTTCTCTGGCCCGAACACCTCGTCCATCACTTCCCGGACGTGGTGCAGATTCTCGTCGCCGATCTGGACGAAAATGCTTCCGCTCGGGCCGAGGAGATCGCGGCAGAGGAGCAACCGGTCCCGCATGTAGGTCAGGTAGGAGTGGAGACCCAGTTCCCACATGTCCCGGTACGCCTTGACCATCTCCGGCTCGCGGGTCATATCGTCGTCGTCGTTGTGCTTCACGTCGCGCTTGCGGACGAAGGGCTGAAAGTTGCTTCCGAACTTCACCCTCTAGGGCGGGTCCATGTAGATCATCTGGACCTGTCCGCCCAGCCCCTCGTAATGAAGGAGGGAGTTCATCACGACGAGCGAGTCGCCGAGGATCATCCGGTTTACCCATTTGTCCCGGTACTCGTAGGCGCGAAGGACCTGGTCGACGATGGAGTGCCGCGGATCGCCGAAGAGGTTGAACATGTCGAGCTGCTTGTCGCTCTTATGGCGTTTAAGCGTCTCGATGATCGCCTTGGTGGACAGGCGCTCGTGGACGAAGAGCGGCAAGGTGGGCACGTCGAAGGAGAGACGCTCGGCCTTCCCCGCCCAGTTGAGGAACGGTTTGCTCAAGGCCTCGAGTTCCGCGGCGGCGGCCCTTGCCTCCTCGATCGTGGCGGCCTCGCGAATCTTCCGGATCAGCGCCTCGCCGTGTTCGCGCATCAGATTCTGTCCGTCCCAGTCGAGGGCGGGGGACAGGGAAGAATCGTAGCGGTACGTCTTGGGGGGCTTCTTCTTTCGAAACTGCGATTGCGTGCCCGCGTCGGGCCGGAGAGGATTGGTCGCCTCGGAATGGCGGTAGGTCTCGGCGCGCCGGCCGGTCTTGGGGGTACTCCCTTGCCGTTTGCCCCTTGGCATATCGTTCTTCCCTCCGCTTCCGGGGGATGGAATTCGCCGTCTCCCCTTCTTATGCGCTTTGCCTTTCCCACGCAAGCCGGATTTTCAGATCGTTGAAATAGCTTTGCGGGATGATCTCGTCATGCTGAAGGCGCCCGACGACGATCCCGGGGGCAATCCCCAACCGTTCCGCAAAACGGCGGATTTCGCCCTGATTTCGTAAGCCGCGTTCGACGAATTTCCGATACTCGCCCGCCGGAATCAGAACGTTCGAAGCGAAACGATCCGCCTCTTTTTCCTTCCCGTCCTCGCTCTTCTCCCCCTCCAGAAAAACCTCCCGCTTCCCGTGCAGAAGAATGTGGCCCGCTTCATGGAAAAACGTGAACCAGAGATGGTCGTTGGTCTTATACCGGAGACTCAGCTGGATCAGTGCTTTGTCGGGCGACAACCAGCGAGTGGCGCCGTTGACCCGCGTACCGGAGAGCTCGGGAGTGAAGATCACCGCAACTCCCGCCTCCGCGCACAGGCGGACCAGCTCCGGCTGAAAAACCTCCGGCGATTCTACCGTGAGTGCACGGATGCTGCTCAATGCCGCCCGGAACTTGCTCTCGTCATAGGGGGCATAACGGAGGCGATTTGCGTCCACCTCGCCCTTGCGCAGCCATGCCGCCACTGCGCCAGGATTGCTCCGGAAAGCGGCGGACTTTCGAAAGGCGATCTCTCCCCCGCTCCATAGCCCATGCCACTGATCGGGCGATGCGACGCCGAAGAAATTCAGCAATTCCTGAAGCTGCCGGACCCTGTCCCGGTATTCACTAACCCATCCCAACATGACCATGGACCGGACAGGCAACTCCCTGAGCCACTTCCCCTGACCCTTCAACCGTTCTCTTTCCTCCCGGCGAGCCATGACCTCCCGGTAGTTCCGCTCCCGGTTATTCCAGAAACTCGCCGGGACTCCTAGGGCGCGCTCCAGCTGCAGGGCGGTGTCCGGCCGGATCGGCGCCTTCCCCTTGACGATCTCGTTGATCGTCTTCAGGGTGCGGCCGGTTCTCGCGGCAAGATCCGCCTGCGTCATCCCGAGCGCCTCGATCGTCTCCAGAAGGGTCTCCCCGGGCGGAACGGCGTAGTCGGGCGAGTACGCGAGATCTTTTTCAGCGGCCATGGTAATCCTCCACTCCCAGAATACGGATCCGGGTGATCTTGGTCAGGTCGATGCCGCCATCTTCCATCCGTGGAACCGGATCGTTCGCAGGCTCAAAGATGAGGCGATAGGGTTGTTGAACGTCGACGGCGAATTGTCCGGCGCGGTCGCCTTGCAACGGGTGACATCGCACCGGAGGCAGCGTGCTCACTTCGGCAAGCGTAACGGCCGCCTGCAAGTCGGCGAGTCGCCGGCGAATCTTCTTGGCGTTTTGAGCGCCCCACTGTCGCTTCGACTCGCGCTCGATACTGCATGCCCTCTGCAGCTTCGGCGACCGGAACACGATTTCCATCGCCACCTGTCGTCAATTTTTATTAACGTAACAGGTTAATAAATTCAAGATACCACATCTGCCGGTGGAATGGTCAAACGATATATTCCCGCGCAGAAAATAGGGATCTGGAGGCCGACCTCGCCCAGTGAGCCGGCGCACCGCGGAGCCTCCGGTCGAGGGCACCGGGATCGGGGCCCCGCAGCGATGCGGGGGGTTCCGCGAAGCGGCCTTTGGAGCGAGGTGCCGGGTCAGGCGAGCGTAGCGGATGCGGAATCCCCGCGAGCCAGCGGCCCCATCCGAGGCGGGTTGCCGCGGTCAGGGCTCGACCTTGAGGACGCGGATCAGCCGCGAGAGATAGGTCGGCTGGAGGCCGAGCATCTCGGCCGCCTTCGTCTTGCTCCCCCCGGACTTGCGGATCGCCCGGAGGATGATCGCCCGCTTGTGGTCCCGGACCGACTCGTGGAACTTCTCCTCCTCGGGCGTCGCGACCTCCTCCCCGGCATCCTCCAGGGCGATGCAGAGGTCGGGCGGGGTGATCTCCTCGCCCTCCGAGAGAGCCACCGCCCTCCCGATGGCGTTCTCCAGTTCGCGGACGTTCCCCGGCCAGGAATGCCGCTCCAGGATCTCCGTCGTTTCCGCCGAGAGTTTCCTCGCGGCGACTCCCATCTCCGCGCAGGCGCGGGAGAGAAAATAGTCCGCCAGCGAAAGGATGTCCTCCCGCCGCTCCCGCAGGGGGGGAAGATGGACGGGGATGCCGTTGATCCGGTAGTAGAGGTCTTCCCGGAATCTTCCCCGCTCGGTTTCCTTCTTCAGGTCGCGGTTCGAGGCGCAGATGAAGCGGACGTCCGCGGTGAGCGTCTTCACCCCGCCCACCCGCTCGAACGCGCGGTCCTGCAGGACCCGAAGAAGTTTCGCCTGCATGGCGAGGGGGACATCCCCGATCTCGTCCAGAAAGAAGGTCCCCCCGTCCGCCAGCTCGAACCGCCCCGGCTTCGAGAGGACGGCCCCGGTGAACGCCCCCTTTTCGTACCCGAACACTTCCGCCTCCCACAGGGGCGGCGGGATGGCGGAGCCGGTGATCTTGATGAACGGCCCTTCCCCCCGCCCGCTGATCCGGTGGATCGCCCGCGCGACGAGCTCCTTTCCCGTCCCCGTCTCCCCCGTGATCATCACGGAAAGCGGGGAGGCGGCCGCCTTCTCGATCACCTTGCGGATCTCCCTCCATGCCGGGGAGCTCCCCACCATGCCGAACCATCCGCCTTCCCCGCCGCCGCCCGCTCCCTCCCGCGCGGCCGCGACCGAGGTCCGGGCCGCGTTTCCCACGACGCGCAGCAGTTCCGCCTCGTCGAACGGCTTCGAGATGTAGTCGAACGCCCCGGACCGGATCGCCTCCACCGCATCGCCGATCGTCCCGTACGCCGTGATCAGGATGACCGGGACATCGGGATGCCGCTCCCGCACGTGCCGGAAGAGGGCAAGTCCGTCCATCTTCGGCATCCGGATGTCCGTGATCAGGACATCGGCGCGGCGCCCGGAAAGCCACGCGGATGCGGCCTCCCCGTCCGCCGCTTCCGCCACGTCGTACCCCTCCCGGACCAGCATCGCCCGCAGCACGCGCCGCAGGTTCCGGTCGTCCTCCGCCACGAGAATGGTCGCCTTCATCCGCTCATCCCTCCGGCAGCTTCACCGTGAAACGGCTCCCCTTTCCTCTCACGGTCTCGAACGCGACGGACCCGCCGTTTTCCTCGACAATCCTCCGGCAGATCGCCAGCCCCATCCCCACGCCGCGCTCCCTCGTGGTGAAGAAAGGGCGGAAGAGGTGCTTCCGGTCCGCCTCCCCGATCCCCGTCCCGGTATCCTCGACGACGATCCGGCTCTCTCCTCCGTGGGAGGAAATCCGCACGGTGAGATCCCCTCCGTCGGGCATCGCTTCGACCGCGTTCGTCAGCAGGTTGAACACCACCCGCTCGATCTCGGACGGGTCGGCGGTAACCTCCGGAACCGGCTCGCCGACATGGATGTGGGGGCGGACCCCGTTCATCCCGTTCGCCCTTTCCCGCGTGAGCCGCGCCACCGCGCGCTCCACGGGATCGCGCAGGGAGATCCTCTTGGGGATGCGGTTCCCGGGCCGGGCGTACTCCAGGAACTCCGTCACGACGCCGTTCAGGCGGTCCGCCTCCTCGACGATGATGTCGAGGAACTCCCGGTCCCGGGAAGAGGCCCCGCGGGAAAGGAACTGCGCCGCCCCCTTGATCACACCGGCCGGAGTTCGCACTTCGTGGGCCAGCCCCGCCGCAAGCTCGCCGACGGTGGCGAAGTGCTCCTTCCTCTGGATCCTCTGTTTCTGGCGGATATTCTCCACCGCCAGCCCGATCCCTTCCAGGAAGGGGATCAGCAGCTCCAGTTCCCGGAAGGACGGCGTCTTTTCCTTCCAAAGGAACAACGCCACCCCTGCCATGCTCCCCCGCAGGAAAATGGGGAAGGAGGCATCCCAGGAGTCGTCCCAGATGGCGACGTCCGCCGCGCGCGATCCGCCGTGCTCCATGAACTTCAGCATGGGGAACCGGGCGGAGAACCGCCCGAGTGCGCGCAGGTACTCGTCGGGGCGGACCGGGAGAGACCCGATTCCCTCGTCGGTCCCGCCCTCCGGGCGGATCCAGAGGGAGGCGCGTGCCACGAACGGCACCTGCCCGAGGCCCTCCTCCACGATCTGGGCGATCTCGGCCTGCGACGTCGAATCGGGGAACCTCTTCGCGAAGTTGCCCAGGCCGGCCTGGATGGTCCGCGACTCCCGGACGAGCAGGTCGGACGATATCCCCCCGAGCTTTCGCATCAGGACGGGGTAGAAGGTGAGAAGGAAAAACGAGATCAGGAAGGTCCCCGCCAGGGGGAACCAGAATTTCCGCCCGGACACGACTTCCAGGATCCCGAACACGACGGCGAAGGCGAACACCTGGATAACCAGGATGATCGCCCTCCCCACGATGTCGGGGAATTCGAAGAAGTGGAGATGCAGGATCCCCGTCGCCATGAAGTAGAAGAATAGGAGGATCGCGAACGACGCGAGCGGCGGGAAGGAGATCCCCGTCCCCGGGAGGAAGTTGAGCGGCGCGACGAGGCTCGCGATCCCCCCCCCCACGAGAAGGAACTGGAACTTCTTCCGCTCGATCGAGGACGGGTTCGCCCGGAACCCGTGACGGACGACGATGTGGAGGGAAAGCGCGAGGTAGGGGTAGACGTACAGGAGCGCCGCGACGTTCCACCAGGGGGAGAAGAACAGGCGGTTGCTCGCGATCGTGGTCGCGAAGGCCGCGCTGATCCATATCCCGGCAACGAACGCGACCGGGTACCACCTCGGGCGGGTCCGCACCGCCGAACCGCTGTACCGCAGCACGAAGGGAGGGATGAACATGACCGCCGCCAGGGCGGCCCGGTGCCAGAACACGGAGTCGAGGGTCTTCCAGAGGTACTCGGGGAAGCACCACAGGAAGATCAGGAACGACAGGCTTGCGAACGCCCGTGCCTCCGCGTCCTCCTTCGCCCACACGCGCAGATATCCCGCGATGGCAAGAGCCACCACCGCGGCCACCAGGCTCCCTTGCGCGTAGTAATCCAAATCCCGCCTTCTCCTCCCGGAAAAAAACGGGCTATTCCGGGATTGTCCCCGAATAGCCCGAAACGTCCCCCGGGTGCCGGTAACCCCTTCGTTTACTTGAGCCTCGCCTCGGCCGCCTTCCAGTCGATGTTCTTGAAGAACGCCGCGATGTAGTCGGCTCTCTTCAGGCCGTAATCGGTCATGAAAGCGTGCTCGAAGACGTCCATGACGAGGATCGGGGTGGCGCCCGCCGGATGACCCACGTCGTGCTCGTTCACCCACTGGTTGAAGAACCTCTTGCCGGTGGCGTCCTGGTAGAGGACCACCCAGCCGATCCCGCGCATCGCACCCACAGCCCGGAAATCGGTTTCCCACTTCTCGACGCTGCCGAACTCCGCGGCGAGCGCTTTCCCGAGCTTGCCTCCCGCGTCGAGAGCCCCCTTGCCGCCCAGGTTTTCGAAGTAGTACTCATGGAGGCGCATCCCGTTGAACTCCCACCCCAGTCTCCTTTTCAGTTCCGCATACTCGGGGGTGCCGGTCTTCCCCTCCGAAAGCATCGCAGTCAGGGCGTCCAGAACCTTATTCGTATTCGTGACGTATCCCTGGTACAGCGTGAAATGGTTTTTCAACAGGGTCTCGCTCAACCCCTCCATCCCGATGAGTTTCCCGTAGTCCTTGGCCGCATAGGGCATTGATGTCCTCCTTTCCGTAAACAACGGCATGGGTTTTCTGTTTGCCGTGGCCTGCTATTTCCCGCGCTTCTTCCGCCCCGCGGCGAGCTTCTCGGCAAGCCCCAGCTTCTGAGCGATCTTCTTCTTGGCTTCGGAGTAGTTCTTGGCTACAAGGGGCGTCTTTGTGGGAATGTTGAACCTTTTCCGGTAATCCTTGGGCGTCAGGTTGTGGCTGACCGCAATGTGTTTCTTCAGCGTGGTAAACCCTTTCCCGCATTCCATACAAAAGACCTGCGCGGCCCCGAAAGCCGCATTCAGCGGTATCGCCGGCTTTACTTCCGCAGATACGCCGGCCGTTGCCTCACCTTCCGCCCCGACAAGGACATTCAACTTCTGGAAGACAGCCTGAATCTCGTCCAGTAGATCCTCCCTGCTCATTTCATTAACAGATGCATGGGCGGAAACAATTTCGGTCGTCAGCTCAACTAAGACTCTCTTGTCCATAAATATTCCTCCGAATGCGGGATTTATCTCCATCTTCCCTACGAAACAAAGATTTTGTCAACTGTATTTATCATATTTCTAAAGGCAGTGAGGTCCGGCAAATCGGGATGGGTCCCCTTGCAAAGGATAAACCAACGCCGCGGTCAAAAAAAATCCTGTATATTCTTGGGGGAAACCCGTATCTACGTTTTCTTCCTTCGGCGCTCCGTCACCGTGATTCCGCCGATCCCCCAGTTGTCGGTGTCGACCTCTTCGATGATCACCAAGGTCGTTTCCGGGTTTTTCTTGAGGACGTCCACGAGAACCTGCGTCATGCGGCGGATCACCTCCGCCTTCTGCTCCGATGTGGCCCCCTCCCGCGTGATCCTGACGTTCACGTATGGCATCCCCTCCTCCTTCGTGTCTTGCGGGTCCGTCAGACGAAAAAAAGCAGCTCCCCTCCCCCGCGACGCAGGGCCTCGACCCGGATGCGGCAGACGGTCCCCGGGCCGAAGACCAGCCTCACGGGCTCGCCGGAGGAAAGAAAAAACGAAGCGACCGCGGCGATGGACGGGAGATGGCCGACGCACAACAGGCGCTCCCCCTCTTTGCAGCCCTCAAGGAATGCGAGGAACATCTCGGGGGTCGCGTTCGGAGCCAGGGCGGCGGTTTCCGCGATCTTCCCGGCAGGATACCCCGCCGCTTCCGCCCATATCGCGGCGGTCTGAATCGCCCGCTGTTTCCCGCTCGCCGCAACGAGATCGAAGGATCCCGTCTTCCCCGCGAGGGATTCGACTATCGCCGAGACGTCCCGGGCCCCCTCCGGGGTGAGCGGGCGCGAGGGGTCCTGCCGCTCGGGCACCGCCTCCCCGTGTCGAACAAGCCACAGGTCCATCAGCGCAGATCGAACCTTCCCGTAAAGTACCGCCCGAACGCGGCGAGCACCAGCCTGTGATGAACTGCGCCGTCCCGAAGCGCCCTGGCCGCCTCCCGGCGGGACAGAGGGACGGTTTCGATCCGCTTGCTGGTCGACAAGACCCGGAGGGACTGCATGGTCATCCATATTACACCCGAAGAGACGGTTGTTCCATCGACTAGCCGGTCGGGGTAGAATACGGCCCAATCACGCAAGGCATGGGTCGTGCACCCCCGACACCGTGCCTCCTTTTCGAAGAGAAAGAAGCGGTTATCCCCTTGAACGGATTCGCCGCCCCTGCCCCCGTCTTCGTCGCCTGCGCCCTTTCGTTCATCCTGTACCTGGGTGCCTACATGCGGCTTCCCCTTGTCCCCCTGTTCGCCAGCGACCTCGGGGCGACCACCGTGCAGGTCGGGATGATCAACGCCGGCTTCATGGTCGCCGCGGCGCTGCTCTCGTTACCGCTGGGCCTGGTCTCCGACCGGCTGGGCCGCAAGCGTCTCATCCTCTCCGGAATGGCGATTTCCGGGCTCACCTCGCTTTTTTTGCTCCTGGTCCGGACCCCCCTGCAGGTGGGCGCGGTCTATCTCTTCGCCGGGGTCGGCCTGGCCTGCTTCTCCCCGTCCATGATGTCGTACGTCGGCGACGTATCCCCGCCCCATTTTCTGGGGAGGGCGTACGGTTGGTATACGTCCTCCCTCTATCTCGGGATGGCGGCCGGGCCGGGGCTGGGCGGCGCGATCGCGGACGGGGGTTTCCGGACGGCGTTTCTCTTCTCAGCGGCCGTCATCGCGGCGGGGATCCTGGTGGGCGGGCCGCGCATGCCCGCCCCCCCAGCGGTCATCCGCCCCGCGACCACGGACCTCGCCGCGGACTTCCGGGAGATCGTGGGCAACCGGGCCGTCCTCGCCTGCTGGACAGCCACCTTCTTCTCCACATACGCGTGGGGCGCGCTGTTCGCGTTCTTTCCCCTCTATGCTCGCAACGCGGGGATCTCCGTCACCCACACCGGACTCATCTTCACTTGCCAGGCCGCCGCCAACGCGGCGATCCGCATCCCGGTCGGGCACCTGGCGGACCGGACGGGGAAGCGGGAGCGGTACATCGTCGCCGGGAATCTTTTCTTCGCGCTATGCATCGCCCTCATCGGAGCGTTCCGGGGCGCCGTTCCCCTGTACCTCCTCTTCTTCGGCATCGGGGGGGGAATGGCGGTGGCGTTCACGGCCATCGGCGCGGTCTTGTCCGAGGCGGTCCCCACCCGCGTCCGGGGGCTCGCCATGGGCGGGTACAACACGTGCATCTATGGGGGATTCGCGGTCTCCGCGGCAACCCTCGGCGCGGTGATCTCCCGTTTCGGGTTCGCCGCCGGGTTCGCCGCCGCCGGGGGACTGTGCGCCCTTTCGATCGTCACGTTCGCGCTTCTTTTCCCCCCCTCGCCGGCCCGCTGAACTTCCCGGAACACCCCCGTCGCATTGCGGACCGTCTTGCGGTATGCTGATCCCGATATCGAACTCCCTCTCCGCACGACCGGGCGAAACACTCGCCAGAAGGGAGGAATCCCCCGTGACCACCTCCCTGCGGGAATCCCTGGAGATGTTCACCGTCCATCACCACGTTGCCCTCTTTCACCGGGATCCCGGCGACCTCCGCGCCGCCGTGGTCCCCTTCCTTTGGCTCGGCCTCGGCCGCCGGGAGAAATGCCTGCTCTACTGCGATCCTCCGACCGGTGACGGGATCCTATCCGGCCTCCGGGAACACGGCATTGACGTCGGGAGCGCCCTTGCCAAGGGGGCGATCCTCCCCACACGGACCGGGGAGGGAGGGGCGAGAAAGGTGTCGTTCGACCCGGACGCTCTCGTCTCGTTTTTCCGCAAGGCCGCCCACCAGGCCCGGGTGGAAAAATACTCCGCGCTCCGCATCTGCCTGGACGTTTCGTTCGCCCTCGGGAAGGGACGGAGGAGGGTCCGCATCCTCGATCTCCAGAAAAAGATGCACTCCTTCCTCGCCGAAAGCGACAGTCTGTCCCTCTGCCTGTACGGCATGGAGGAACTCCCCACCGAGATCCTGCTGGACGCCCTGCGAACCCATCCTTTCCTCATCTGGAAGGGAAGGGCGCTGGAGAACCTCTCCTTCGTCCACCCCGGCGCCGATCTGTCGGAGATGACGTCCGCCCGGGAACTCCGGGAGCGCCTCGACCTGTTGGCCGAGCGACACGCCCAGACGATGCACATCCGGAGACAGACCATCCGGCTCAAGCAGATGCAGGACGTCACCGTCTCCCTCCTTCGTTCTGCGGCGGTTCCGGACCTGCTGAAAGGGATCAGCGAAGGGGTGATCTCCCTGGGGTACCAGATGTGCTGGATCGGAATGGCGCGCCCCGACGGCTCGGTGGAGCCCGTCGCCAGCTGGGGGGACAAAAGGAAGTACCTCGACGAGGTACGGGTGAGGTGGGACGACACCCCCCTCGGGAACGGTCCCGTCGGGTCCGCGATCCGGAACGGCATACCGGACGTCATCCGGGACGTTCTCCGCTCCCGGCGGTTCGCCCCCTGGAGGGAGAGCGCGCGCTCGCAGGGGTTTTTGTCCGTGGCCTCCGTCCCTCTCACGGAATCCGGGAAGCCCGTGGGAGCCCTGGCCGTGTACGCCAACACCCGGGACGCATTCGACCGCGGGGCGGTGGAGGAACTGACGGCGTTCGCCCTTCAGGCCTCTTTGGTCCTCCAGTGGGCGCGGGAGTTCCGGAAGCTTTCTCTCTCGGAAGAGCGTTTCCGCCGGCTCTTCGACCATATCCCCGCCGCCTGCTTCACCTTCGACCGGGACGGGATCATCCGGCACTGGAACCTGCTTTGCCGGACCCTGTACGGGTACTCCCCCCAGGAGGCGGTCGGGAAACCCGTCCATCCGCTGATCGTTCGCCCCGAAGACCGGGAAAGCACGGCGGACATCCTGACACGGGTCTTCGCCGGCGAGTCGTTCTCCAGCCTGGAACGGGAGAACCGGTGCGCGGGGGGCGGCACCCGGTGGCTCCTTTCGAACGTCTTCCCCTACCGGGGCGTTTCGGACGAGGTGGAGCTCGGGATCAGCGTGAACGTCGACATCAGCGGGCAGGTGGAAGCAAGACGGGCCCTCGTGGAGTCCGAAGCGAAGTTCCGTGCCGTCGTGGAGGAGATCAACGTGCTCATCGTCGAACTCGACGATGACGGGAGAATCCGCCTGTTCAACCGCGCCACGGAGAGGATCACGGGGTATGCGGAGGCGGAAGTCCTCGGGAAGGATTACTTCCCCCTGTTCATTCCCGAAGAGGAGAGGAAGCGGGTTACGAACACCTTCCGGGAAGTCCTCGCGGGAAAGGAGGTGGAGGGGTATGTGAACCCCATCCGGACGAAGGACGGCGGGGAAAAGACCATCAGTTGGAACACCAAGGCGATTCGCAACGCCAGCGGGGGGGTGCGCAGCGTCGTCGGGCTGGGAGTCGACGTCACGGAGCGCCGGAAAATGGAAGAAGAGAAAGAGCACCTTCGGCGCACCCTCACCCAGGCGCAGAAGATGCAAGCGATGGGCTCCCTCGCGGGAGGAATTGCCCACGACTACAAAAAGATCCTTGGGACGATCCTCGGACACGCCTCCCTCCTGCAGTCCCGGATGGAACCCGACAACCCTTTCCGGGGGACGGTGAGAAGCATCGAGGAGTCCGCCGAGCGCGCCGCCTGGCTCACCACGCAGCTTCTCGGGTTCGCCCGCGTCGGAAAAACCGTTGTGGAGACGTTGTCCCTCAACGACGTCGTGGGAGACGTCGTCGCCATCGTCTCCCGGAGCTTCGACCGGTCCGTTACGATCCGGACCGATCTCGAGCCCGCTCTCCGGGCTGTCGAGGGAGACCCGGAACAACTCCGCCACTCCCTCTTCAATCTGTGCATCAACGCCCGGGACGCGATGCCGTCCGGGGGGACGCTCTTCCTGCGAACGCGGAACGTGATTCTGTCCGCCGGGGAGGCTACGCGGTACCATGTCGGCAAACCGGGCGCTTATGCGGTCCTTACGGTCACCGACACGGGGGAGGGGATGACGGAGGAGGTCATGCGACGTCTCTTCGAGCCGTTCTTCACCACGAGGAAGGAGAAGGGACTTTCCGGGATGGGGCTGCCGATGGTGTACGGCATCGTCAAGAACCACAACGGCGGCGTTCACGTCGAGAGTTCCCCCGGGAAGGGCTCTTCCTTCACGATCTACATTCCCGCACAGTGCCCTTGATTCCCGGGAAACAAGATGAGATCCTAATAGGTACATGGAGGGCAAAACCGCAGAGAAAGTGAGCCCCGCGATAGGGCCGCTGGTCCTGGCTCTTGCGAAAACCTTCCACTGGGCCGGGCTTTACGGGACGAACCACCCGATTCTCGCCAAGCGCGTGGGCGAGTTTCACGCTGCCCTTCTTGCCCACCTGTCCCATGAGCCCGAAAACCGGCTTTTGATCGGGATTGCACGCGACAAGGTTCTCTACCGGAATGAGTTCCTCGGAGAGGGACAGGAACTTGTCGTCCGCCTGACGGAAAGCCTGTACCTCCGCCAGATCGCCACGGTGGGGTTCGACCCGGCCGTCACACCGGAAGGCCTGCTGTCGTTGTTCCGCTACCTCCACGAGTCGCAGGGAAACGAGACGGCGGTCTCTCCCGAACAATTCCTCCAGGAAAGCGGAATCACGGGAATCTCCCTCTCCCCCTACAATTACAAGGAGCTGCTTTCGAGGAAACTTTCGGATTCCCAGGCTCCCGCCCAAAGCGAGAGTCGCGAGAAGGAACTCTGGCGCCTGCTTCTTGCCGACGACTTCACGAACAAGAACGTGGAGAAGGAAATCATGGAGGAGCTCCTCCATGCGCCGGCGCTTCTTCCGGCGATCCTTCGGCGGGCGCGGGAAGCGGAGAGCAGGCAGGAACCCGCCTCCGGGAAAGCGCCGATTTCGGGGGAGGTGTTGCAGAAAGTTGCGGGCCGTCTCTCGATGTTCATGAAGAGCCTCCCGCAGGAAAAGATAAAACAGTTCCTCCACTCGCTGGAATCCGGCCCGGGGGGGCCGGAACCCGGCGGTGAAGGAGAGAGCAGCGAAAGCGACCTCCTCCTTGCGAGGTCCCTCACGGAGGGGTACACGGACGATGAGTTCCTCGGTCTTGTCGCAACCCTCGTTTCCGTGGAGGAAAAAGGAGGGGCAAGGCTGCGTGCGGCCTTCGCCATCCTCGCAAACGAGCGCAACGCGGGAAATTCCCTCCTTCCCCGCGTCGCAGAACGGGTGCGGGAGAAACAGAAGGTCAAGGACTATTATGCACAGAAGACGTGGGAGGCGGTCGAGAAGCTCCTTCTCTCCCGCAGCGAGGAGAAATATCTACGGGACGACCATCTGCGCTTCATCGAGGATATTTCCTCCCTCCGCAAGCCGTACCTCGCGAAACTGGGGAAAAAGACGCCCGGCGACCTGGGAATCCACAAGGCGTTCGAAGATCGGGAGATCCGCGGGAGAACCCTCCGGATTTTCCTGGAGCTCCTCAGGAACGAGCAGAGGGAGGAGGTGTTTTTCGACCTCCTCGAGGATATCCGGAAAGCCATCCCCAACCTCATTTCCCTGAAGGAATTCTCTCTCCTTCACACCATTCTCACCTCCCTGGGATCGCTCTCGACGACCGCCCGGGAGGAGTGGCAGACCCGGGTGCGGGACGTTATTGCCGAAACCGATTTAGGGCAGATCGTAGACCTTCGCCTTTCCGTCGAGGTCGCCGCGGGAGACATCGAAGCCATCCAGGATCTCCTGTCGGGATTCGGCGCGGTCGCCGCACCACCGCTCCTCGACCGGCTGCTGCTCGAACCGGAGGCTTCCCGGCGCCGGATCCTGATCCGGCTTCTCGTCAAGCTCGGGCACGTCGTTGTCCCGGAAGCTCTGGACCTCCTGTCGCACCCGAAATGGTATTTCGTTCGGAACATCTGCACCATCCTAGGGGATATCGGCGACCGGCGGGCCGTGGAACCCCTGATTCAGGCCACCTCGCACTTCGACAACCGGGTGAAACGGGAGGCGATCCTGGCGATCGGAAAGCTGGGGGCTCCCGAGGCGGTCCCGGGGCTGGGAAGGATCCTGGTCGAAGAGGGCCTTTTCTCCTCGAAAAATGACGACCAGACCCGGATCGACGCAGCCAGCGCGCTTTACCGGATCGGCGGGACCGAGGCAATCGCCTTCCTCCACCGGGGGAAGGGAGCCAGAAGGTCGGCGGTGCGATCCCATTGCGACGGTCTGCTGCGCAGCATGATGGAGGCCCCATGAAGAACCGGCAGGAACTATTCGGCGTGGTCCTGGATCTCGCTCAGACGATCCAGGCGGCGACCATCTATCCCGAAAACCACCAGCGCGTCCAGCAGCTCCTCACGCGCCTGCACAATCGCATCGGGCAGATGGCATCCTCCCTCGGCACGATCCACATCGGCATCATCGGCGACCACTTCGTCGTTGACGAGTTCCCCTTCCTGGAGATGAACCCCGCATTGCGGAAACTTCTCCAGGACATCCGCGAAAAGGGAATCGAGAAATTCTCGATCCGGGAGGGGCTGACGTACGGGGAGCTGAAGCGGTTCGTCTTCTTCCTCGCTACGGGGAGGGAGGACGTGCAGGGGACAAGGTTCGAGTCCATCGACCACGGGATCATCCAGTCCATCGGGGGGGAAACCCCCGAGATCGGCCAGGAAAACGCCACGTTTTCCCGATCGCATTTCCTGTTCGGGGCAGCCGATGTCCTGAAAGATCTCTTAAAATCCATGGCGCAGGGAGGCGTCGCATCGGTGTCCGGCGCCCGGGATATCGTAGCCGGCATCATGAAGGGGATCCGCCAGGACGTGTTTCTCTTTCATCGCCTCATGCAGATGCAATCCCACGACGACTACACGGTCACGCACTCGATGAATGTCTCCGCGATCGTCGTGGCCCAGGCTGCGGCTCTGGGCCTGCCGGAAAACCGTCTCCAGGAGATTGGTCTCGCCGCCATGCTCCACGACATCGGCAAGGAGATGGTCCCCTCCGAGATCCTGCAGAAGCCGGGAAAGATCAACCCTTCGGAATTCGCCACGATGGCGGAGCACCCTGCGATGGGAGCGAAGGTGCTGAAAAAGATGGACTGCGGCTCCGATCTCCCCGTGATCGTCTGCTTCGAGCACCACATCAAGTACGACGGGTCCGGCTACCCCAAAATCTCGTCGGGGGGGCCGCTGCACCCCGTCTCCTACATCACGCAGATCGCCGATGTGTTCGACGCCCTGCGCACATACCGGCCGTACCGCGACAGCCTGGACCTGAAAACGACACTTTCGATCATGGAACGGGGGCGGGGAACGGAGTTCGAGCCGAACCTTTTCGACAATTTCCTCCGGGTCGTGCTCGCCGATCAGGCCGGCGCGGGAGCGTAGACGCTCTCGGCCTCGGCGACGAGGCGGTCGATCAGCTCCCGGACCGTCGGGACGTCCTTGATCTTCCATACGTTCTCCCCGGCGAACACCAGCCCTTCCTCCGTGTCCCCCTCCCGGGACATGTCCAGCCGGTCGATGATGCAGAACGTATGGTCGCAGCTCTTCAGGCAATTCCTCTTGCACTCGCCGTCGTAGACGCTCTCCCCCCCGAACAGCCGGTTCAGGAAGCGGTTCCGGATGGCCCTGCCGGGAAGTCCCACGGGCGAGTGCATCAGGAAGATGTCCTCCTTCCTCGCGTTCCGGTAGGCGTTCTTGAAGGAATCCGGAACGTCGCACTCCTTCGTCAGGACGAACCGCGTCGCCATCTGGACTCCGTCCGCCCCGTATCGCCCGACCATCTCGGCGATCTCGTAGCCGTCCGTGATCCCGCCCGCGGCAATGAGGGGAACCTTCTTCACGACTTTGCGGATTTCCGGGAAGAGCTCGCGAAGCGGCCTGTCGGTCCCGAGGTGCCCCCCTGCCTCCTTCGCCTCCACCACGATGGCGTCCGCCCCGCACCGTTCGGCGAGCTTGCCGAATTCGGGGGAGGAGACGATGGAAACGATCGGGACGTCGTGGTCCTTTCCGATCTTGAAGACGTCGCGGGAAAATCCTGCCCCGGTGACAATCATGTCCACCCCGGCCTCGATCGACGCCTTCACGGTCTCCATGAACTGCCGGATGGCGAACATGATGTTGACGGCGACGATCCCGCGGGTCATCCGCTTCGCCCGGCGGATGTCCTCCTGCAGTTCCCCGATCGGGATGCCCGATCCTCCGATCGTCCCGATACCGCCGCACTCGGCCACCGCCGAGGCGAGCGATGAGGTCGATACGCGCACGGACATCCCCCCCTGGACGAGCGGGATCCGCGCAGTAAACCGGCCGATGTTCAACTCCGGAAGTTTCACCCGTCCCCCCCGAACATGATTTCCTATTCTAACGGGAAAACTCCTTCCATGTAAATTCTTCGGATGAAGATTCAGACCGAGCAGGAGACGGCTCTTCCCCGCAGAAGACCCGTCCGGAAGGAACGCTCAAGGAGTTGCGCCTTTTCTAGCGCGCCCGCGATCGCCTCCACCGCCGCCCCGGTGCGCCGGCCCGCAAGCGCAGCCCCCATCCCGAACTCGGTCTCCCCGAACTGCCGCAGCGAGGCTGCGGTTCCCCAGTAGTAGAAAGGGGGCTTCTCCAGGTAGACGACGCCGTTGAGATGCGGGGTCACGAAGTCCCCGGAGACGAGCATCTCCCGGGGGATCTCCGCGTACCTGCCCTCGTCCGGTTCGAGAAGGGGGATGGTGCCGAGCGCGGAGAAATAGAAGACGCCCACGGCGAGACAAAAGAGAAGGAGCGTGCGGTTCCTCACCGGCCGCCACTTTTCTCCCGCGGATCCATGAAGGCGGATTATACCACCGGGGCCCGACGCCGGCCACTGAAGGGGATCGGACCCTTCTGTTCCGGATGCTGGTATAATACCGCAAATCGAATGCTCTCCCGGAGAGAGCGGAAAGGGGAAAGATCATGCGGTCGTTTGCTCCCCTGGCAGTCCGGTTCCTCGGTGTGTTTCTTCTGGCACTTGCGCAGCTTCTGCCGATCCCGGCGAACGCGGGAAGCGATCTTGCGTCCCCGATGTTCGGCGTCACCATTCCCGAAGGGTACCGCAACTGGCCGGTCGTGGCCTCCTCCCATCGCACGGACAAGGACGAGATCCGCGTCATCCTGGGGAACGACATCGCCATGAAGGCCTACCGCGCGGGAACCCTCCCCTTCCCCGACGGGTCGATCCTCGCCAAGTTGGCGTGGAAGCGGGTAAAATCCGCCGAGTTCGAGACCGCGTTCGTCCCCGGGGAACCGCAGCGGATCGAATTCATGGTCAAGAACGCGAAGAAGTACGCCTCCACCGGGGGGTGGGGGTTCGGACGATTCGTGAACGGGAAACCGGCGGACGAAACGCAGCACGGCACCTGCTTCCCCTGCCACCAGTCGCTTGTGAAAGGGAACGACTTTGTATTTACCAGATACGCCCCGTGATCGCCCGGGTGCGCGATGCGGTATAAAGAAAAGAAGGGAAGGTCGGCAGGGTCGTGCTCGCCCGGTTCGACCACGGAGAGCAGGTCGTGCCGTCGCTCACCGCCCTTTGCGAAACAGAGGGGATCTCCTCGGGGTGGTTCTTCCTTTTCGGGGCGATCCGGGGAGGCAAGATGGTGGCCGGGCCCCGGGAGGCAACCCTCCCCCCGGACTCGGTCTGGCAGGAGTTCACCGATCCGTTCGAGATCGTGGTGATGGGAAGCATCGCCGCGGGCAACGGCCCGCCCTCGATCCACCTGCATTCCTCCCTCGGGAGGGGAAAAGAGGTCCTGACCGGGTGCATCCGGAAGGAGGGCGAGGTGTTCATCGTGATCGAAGCGATGATCCTCGAGATTTCAGGCGTCTGCGCTACGAGATCACCGGACGAACGATCCGGGCTGGAGCTTCTGACCCTTGAGTAGCGGATTCGCCGTCCGGCCGCTGCGAAGCGGCAGTTCCGGGAACCTCATGCTCGTCGAGCACGGAGGTACGGTCCTGCTGGTGGACGCCGGGCTTCCCTCCCAGCGGGGGCTCGCCCAGGCGCTCTCCGAGGGCGGGTACACGTGGGAGGACATCGATGCCGTGCTGGTCTCCCACCTCCACGGGGACCACATCCACCCGTCCGCCGTCGCCTGCTGCGCACGTCACGAGGTGCCGATCCTCCTGCACGAAGAGAACGTCCGGCCGTTTACCCGCCGGATCCTCTCCCGGTCCGCCCTGTCGGGGCCGGTTTGCACCTTCGACGCGAAGGAGTTCGCCGTCGGGGCCATAGGCGTCCGCCCGTTCCCCGTTCCCCACGACGCCGAAGGGGTGACCTGCGGTTTCCTCCTCTCCGGCCGCGCGGCGAGCCGGGAGATCCGCGTCGCCGTCGCCACCGACCTGGGGCACGGCGGGAACGGCCTCTTCGAGGAGTTCGTCGACAGCGACCTCATCCTGATCGAGTCGAATTACGATCCGGGAATGCTCGCGGCAAGTCCCCGCCAGGATCGGACGAGGGTGGACTCCGAAGTCGGGCACCTGTCCAACGAGCAGGCGGGAAAGTTCCTCGCCCGGGTGATGCTCGAGAGCCGGACCCTGCCGCAGACGGTCGTCCTCTGCCATCTGAGCGCAGACCACAACACCCCCGCGAAGGCGGTCGGAACAGTCCGGGAGATCCTCTCCCGCTACGGGTTCGGGCACGTCCCCGTCCACGCCGCCCGCCGGCACGGCGCTTCCCCGCGGTTCTTGGCGGTGGATATGCCGGGGTGATGAATATATACTCGGGGGGTAACGTCTCACTGGTTGCAAGGGGGTTCCCGATGAGGAAGTTCCTGTGCTTCGGCGTCGCTTTGGCCTTCCTTTCGGCAGTCCTTCCGGGCTGCACCGGCATGGACCAGACCGTCCGCGACAACCCGAAGACGGCCATCGGAGCCGGAACCGGCGTCCTGGGGGGCGCCGTCGTCGGGGGGCTCATCGGGGGGAAACGGGGTGCGTTGATCGGCGGTCTCCTCGGAGGGCTGACCGGCGGCGCGATCGGGCACTACCTCGACCAGCAGGAGAAGGACCGCGCGCAGACTACCCGGGAGTATCGCTATTCGCCCGCTCAGGGAACCCAGCTCAAGATCGAAACGGTCCGTGCCAACCCCGCCGCCCTCTCCCCCGGGGAAACGGTGAACATCAACCTGACCTACGCCGTCCTCACCCCCGCCGCCGACACGCAGATCCTCGTCAGGGAGACCCGGGAGATCCTCCTGAACGGCAGTTCCGTGGGGAAGACGTCGATCGAGGTCTCTCGCGAGGGGGGAACCTGGAAGAGCACGGTCCCGATCACCTTGCCGGCCAACGCGGCACCGGGGAACTACCGCGTCATCGCCTCGATCGAGTCCCGAGACGCCGGTACGGACCGCGAGGAAACGTCCTTCCAGGTCAGCCAGTAGGAACCGGTTCCGGAAGCATGGCGTGCACCCGCCCCGGCGCTCCCACTGAACCGCCCGGGTTTTTTTCCCCCCAGAACGTGCCGGAGACATGTTTCCGCCCGCCTGCCCGATCCCCCGCTTCCCCATCGCCGTTGCCTGGGGAGGATCCTCCCCCTGTACAATGGACGAGATGACGGGAACCGCACGCAAAAAGGATATCGAGCGGCTCGCGGAAGCGCGTCACTGGGACCCGTTCTCGGTCCTCGGCCCGCACGTCGTCGAGTTCGGAAAGGAGCATGCGGTCGCCATCCGGGCGATCCTGCCGGAGGCCGCGCGAGCGTTCGTGCTCCCTCACCCGGGCAAAGAGCCCGGAACGGAGATGAGGCGGCTGCATCCCGCCGGGATCTTCGAGGCGATCTTCCCCGGCAGAGAGGACCCGTTCCCCTACCGGTTCGAGATCGAAAACGACAAGGGGCACCGCTGGCAGCAGGAGGACCCGTACGCCTTCGGCTGCGTCCTTTCCGACTTCGACATCCACCTGCTCGGGGAGGGGACGCACCTCGATCTGTACCGAAAGCTCGGGAGCCACCTGGCGGAGATGGGAGGGGTGCCCGGGGTCGCCTTCTCCGTGTGGGCACCCAACGCCGAGCGGGTGTCCGTGGTGGGGGATTTCAACCACTGGGACGGCCGCCGGACGCCGATGCGCAACCGGGGGGAGTGCGGAATCTGGGAGATCTTTATCCCCGGGCTGGGCGAGGGGGAGATCTACAAGTACGAGATCCGCTCCCGGGAGGCGGAGACCCCGTTCCTCAAGACCGACCCCCACGCTCTCCGGTACGAGGTCCCGCCGAGGACGGGCTCGATCGTATGCGACATCGACCGGTACTCCTGGGGTGACGACGAGTGGATGGCCCGCAGGCTCGCAGCCGATCTTCTGGAAGAGCCCATCGCGATCTACGAGGTCCACCTCGGGTCGTGGAAGAGGAAGGAGGGGGAGAAGCCCGGCTACCTGTCGTACCGGGAGCTTGCGGACGAGCTTGTCCCCTACGTCCGGGGGATGGGGTACACGCACATCCAGCTTCTCCCCGTTTCCGAGCACCCGTTTGACGGCTCCTGGGGGTACCAGTCGCTCGGGTATTTCGCCCCCACCTCCCGCCACGGCCACCCGAACGACTTCATGGCCTTCGTCGACCGGTGCCACCGGGAGGAGATCGGGGTCCTCCTCGACTGGGTGCCCGCCCACTTCCCGAGGGACGCCCACGGCCTGGCCATGTTCGACGGGACGCATCTCTACGAGCACGCCGACCCGCAGAAGGGGGAACACCGGGACTGGGGAACCCTGATCTTCAACTACGGGCGCCGGGAAGTGGCCAACTTCCTCCTCTCGAGCGCCCTGTTCTGGCTGGAGAAATACCACATCGACGGCCTGCGCGTGGACGCGGTGGCCTCCATGCTCTACCTCGACTACTCGCGCAACCCCGGGGAGTGGATCCCGAACGAGTTCGGCGGGAACGAGAACCTGGAGGCGATCTCGTTTTTGCGGCGGATGAACGAGATCGTGCACTCCCGGTACCCCGGGGCGGTGACGATCGCGGAGGAGTCGACCGCGTGGCCTGCCGTCTCCCGCCCGGTCTACCTGGGGGGTCTGGGGTTCACCCTCAAGTGGAACATGGGGTGGATGCACGACATGCTCGAATTCATCCAGAAGGCCCCGATCCACCGGAAGCACCATTTCGGAACGCTCACCTTCGCGCTCCTCTACGCGTTCCACGAGAACTTCGTCCTGCCCTTCTCCCACGACGAGGTCGTCCACATGAAGCGCGCGATGCTGGACAAGATGCCGGAGGCCGACCTCTGGGAGAAGTTCGCGAACCTGCGGGTGCTCTACGCATACATGTACGCCCACCCCGGGAAGAAGCTCCTCTTCATGGGCGGCGAGTTCGGCCAGTGGGAGGAGTGGAACCACGACCGCTCCCTGCAGTGGGACCTCCTGCGGTGGGACTCCCACCGGGGAATCCAGCGATTCCTCCGGAATCTGAACGGGCTGTACCGGTCCTGTCCCCCCCTCCACGAGATCGACTTCCGCCCGGAAGGATTCGAGTGGATCGACTTCCGCGATGTGGACAGCAGCGTCGTCTCCTTCCTGCGCCGGGGGAAAGACCCCGCCGACATCCTCGTGTGCGTGTTCAACTTCACTCCCGTGGTCCGCGAGTCGTACCGGATCGGCGTGCCTGTCCCCGGCTTCTACCGCGAGGTGATCAACAGCGACGACGCCGCGTACGGCGGAAGCAACGTGGGCAACGGCTACGGGGTCGAGGCGGAAACCGTACAGTGGATGGGCCGCCCCTTCTCGGTCTCTCTCACGCTCCCCCCGCTGGGGGCGCTGTTCCTGCGGCCCGGAAGCTGAATGCCCCACCGGTCGTCCCGATGAGAACGGCCCTCCCGCCGGAGATCCAGCCGGCGCACGCCTCCACCTTCCGGGCGCTTCGTCACCGGAACTTCCGTCTCTGGTTCTTCGGCCAGCTGACCTCCCTCGTCGGGACGTGGATGCAGACGATCGCCCAGAACTGGCTCGTCTACCAGCTCACCGGATCGGCGTGGGACCTCGGGGTGGTGAACTTCGTCGGGGCGATCCCTCTGGTCCCGCTCACCCTGCACGCGGGGGCGATCGCCGACCGGTTCTCCAAGCGGCGGATCATCTTCCTGGCGCAGGCGTCGATGATGACCCTCGCCTTCGTCCTCGCCATCCTCTGCTGGATGGGCGTGGTCCGGCTCTGGCACGTGATCGGGCTGGCGTTCCTGCTCGGTGCGGTCCAGGCGATCGACACCCCCGCGCGGCAGGCCTTCGTCATCGAGCTCGTGGGGAGGGAGGACCTCGCCAACGCCATCGCGCTCAACTCCGGGACGTTCCACGGCGCCCGCGTCGTCGGCCCGGCGCTGGCCGGGATCCTCGTGGCGTCCCTGGGGGTCTCCGGCGCCTTCTTCCTGAACGGAGTGAGTTTCCTCGCGGTCCTGGGAGCGCTTTTCCTGATGGATGCGGCGCTCATCCACCGTGCGCAACCGGACAGGAAAAGCGGGAACGACCTGTGGGGAGGGGTCCGGTACATCGCCGGGAACAGGGCCCCGCGGGGGATCGTTCTCCTCATCTCCCTGTCGGCCCTCCTGGCGATGCCCTATTACGTCCTCGTCCCCATCTACGCCAAGGAGGTGCTGGGAGGAGGGGCGGGGGTCTACGGAGGGCTGATGTCGGCCGCGGGGGTCGGAGCCGTCCTCGGGTCGCTCTATGCCGCCACGGGAGGAGCCGTCCGAAGGAAAGGAGCGGTTCTCACCGCAGGGAGCCTCTCCTTTCCCCTCCTTCTTATCGCCTTCTCCTTTTCCCGCAGCTACCCGCTCTCGGTATTTTTTATCGCCGCCATCGGGTTCGCCTTCGTCATCCAGAACGCCCCGGCGAACTCCCTGCTCCAGTCGCTCGTTCCCGACCACCTGCGCGGCAGGGTCATGGCCATCTACGTATCCCTGTTCCTCGGGTTGATGCGGCTGGGCAGCCTCCTGGTGGGGCTTCTCGCCTCGGCCACATCCGCCACCACGGCGCTGGCGATCACGGCAGCCGGGAGCCTGGCCGCATGCCTTCTGGTGATCGGGAAGTTCCCGGAACTTCGCAGGATGGAGTAGCGCCCCGGCGCGCACGATTGCGGCGGCGGACCGTAACGGGGCATGCGGGATCCGGGTGGGCTTGGGGTAGAATACAATAATGCGTCCGAAAAGGATTCTTCCCTTCCTGCTGGTCCTCCTGTTGTGGGGGCACGGGGCGTTCGGCTGGTCGTTCGGCGTGTGCGGGGACAGCCGGGACGACAATAACGGGGTGCTTCCCCGCATCCTTGCGGCCGTGGAAACATCCGACATGGAGTTCCTGATCCACACGGGGGACCTGGAACAGCCCGGGGGGGCCGCCGCCTGGCAAACGTTCCGCGAGAAGACGAAAGAGTTCACAAAACCCCTCTTCCTCGTGATCGGAAACCACGAATTGCAAGGGGCTACGGCGGAGGAGTTCGCAAGGTTTTTCGGCCTTCCCGACACCTCCTATTCCTTCACGCACAAGGACGCGCGTTTCGCGATCGTCGACAACGCCTCGGGCTCCCTGCCGGATTCCCTCCTCGACTGGCTCGACCGGGACCTGGCGGCGCACCCCAAGGGGACAAACGGGATCCGCTACCTGGTCGTGGCGATGCACATCCCGCCGCGGACCGACAACATCTTCCCCCACGGCACGGCGAAAAACTACGACACGCAGAGCGAACGCTTGCGGAAGATCCTCGAAAGGCGCGAGGTGGACCTATTGCTCTGCAGCCACGAACACATGAACCAGGTGGACGAGTGGGGGGGAACCAAGGTGATCGTGTCCGGGGGGGCCGGGGCCCTGATGGTCCCGTTCCAGCGGTTCGGATTCTACCGGATCGACCTGGAGAAGGGGCAGGTGAGGGAGAAATTCCTCCGGATCCGACCGGGGAGGATCCCCCGCGCCCCATAGATGCCGTGCGGGGCGGGGACACTCCTCAACATAAAATTCGATACGGGAATGTCCCCCGTGGGAATGTCCTCCTTCGGCTTGCTGCTCCGCTGACCCCATTCCCGTGACCGGGGACCCTGGCTCGCGGAGGGGTCCCCTTAGGCTACGCTCGCGACCGTGCGACCGCTCGCTGCCGTTCCGCTCGACGCAATTATCTCCTCGCTCCACAGGCCGCCTCGTCGACCCCCCCGCATCGCCTGAGGGTCCCCGGTTGCCGGCGGAGCAGCCGAAGGATGGGGCGGTGGGAGGCCGGCCTCCCGGGGTCCGTTGTCGAAGAGGCCGTGCACCGAGAGGGTCGATGCGCCGCTTCCGCCGAGGCGCCCGACAGAGGCGTACCCGCTGCGGTACGGCGAGGGAGGGCAACGAAGGCGGAGCGGATGCAGCGTCCCTCGAATGCCGGGATCTGAGAGAATGGATCCCGGGAGGCCGGAGCGCAGACTTGCGGGTGCATCGCAAGTCGAGCGACGAAGCGAGCGACCCCCCTCCGAGGATGCGGAAGCCGGACACGGCGCCCCGTATTGGGGGTATGCAACCGCGGCGCGCGACGCAAAGGCGGAAGAGTTCTTAGACGTCCCTGTTCTTAGGTTTACCCCGGGAGGAGGATCGTGGACAATGCGGGGACGTAGGTGATGGCGAGAACGCCCAGGAGCAGGATCAGGAGGAAGGGGATCACCGACCGGGTCACCTCCCCGAGGGAGCGGTCGAATCGGTAGGCGGAGAGGAAGAGGTTCATCCCCACCGGGGGCATCAGGAACCCGAGCTCGAGGTTCGCGAGGAAGATGATCCCGAGGTGGACGGGATGGATGTCGAAGGCCGCGGCGAGGGGGGCGATGATCGGAACGACGACGACGATCGCCGAGAAAATGTGCATAAGGCACCCGACGACCAGCAGGAAGCCGTTCAGGATCAGGAGGAACGCGTATTTCGAATGGATCGTCGCCCGGACCCACTCGAAGATCGCCTGCGGCACCCCGGCATCGACCAGGTAGCCGGTGAGCCCCGTGGCCGCCGCGAGGAGGATGAGGAATCCCCCCACGAGCCGCGCCGATTCCGCGCCCGCCTCGGGGAACTGTCTCCGCAGGTCGATGTCCCGTTGGACGAACACCTCGACGCAGAAGGCGTACAGGACGGTGATCGAGGCCGCCTCGACCATCGTCGCGAACCCCCCGAAGATCCCGAGGAGGACGATCACCGGGAGGAGGAGGTCCCATTTCGCCTCCCACGCCGCGGCGCCGAGCTCCCCGAGGGAGAACGGCGTCCGCCGCGTCCCCGCCCTCTTCCCTCCCCGGACGGCCCACGCCGCCACGATCGTTACGAGGAGAACCCCCGGGAGCAGCCCCCCGAGGAACATCTGGTCCACCGCGATCCCCGCCACGACGGCGTAAAGGATCACCGGCAGGCACGGCGGGAACAGGAGCCCGAGCGACCCGGAGGCCGTGAGGAGCCCGAGGGTGAACCTCTCGGGATACCGCTCGGCGAGCAACGCGGGGAGGAGAATGCCGCCGAGCGCGATGATGGTCACGCCCGAAGCGCCGGTGAAGGTCGTGAAGAAGGAGCACACGAGCACGGTGACCACGGCGATCGCTCCGGGCATCCAGCCCACCAGCGCCCGGAAGAATCGCACCAGCCGGCGGGATACGTTCCCGGTCGTCAGGAGATACCCCGCGAAGGTGAACAGGGGGATGGTGGGGAGCGTCGGGGAAGTCACCAGCCGGTAGATCTCCACCGGGATGGAGGCGATGGGCACGTCGGCGTGCAGGAAGAAGATCACCGCCAGCCCCCCCAGCCCGACGAAAAGCGGCCCGCCAAGAACGACGGCCGAAAGGAGCAGAATCAGCGAGACCGCGAAGGGAGCCGGGCGCAAAAGAAGGCCGGAGGAGAGGAAGACGACCGCGGCGGCCGTCCCGGCCCCCGTCGCCGCGCGCCCCGACCACGACGGGGAGGAGTGGCGAATGAGCCTCCAGGCGATGAGCCCGAATCCGGCGGGGATGACGCTCTGCGACACCCAACCCGGCAGGTACGGCATCAGGAGGCTTCCGCCGGCCCGCTCCAGCAGGACCATCCGGACTCCGGCCCAGGCAAGGATCAGCGTGATCGCGGCGGAGACCGCCGAGAAGAAGCAGGTGCCCGCCCCCCGGAAGCGCGCCGGCAGCCGGTCGGAAAGACGCCCCAGCGAGAGGTGCCGCCCATCCCGCGCCGCGAGCGCGCCGCCGAGAAACCCGATCCAGAGGGTGGCGTGCTGCACGAACGTCGTGGAGCCGGGGATGCCGGTCCGCCAGAGCTTGCGGCCCACGACCTCGGCGAGGGGAAGAGCCGCCATACCGCACAGGAGAAAGATCGAGACCGCGTTCTCGATCTTGTCGAGGAAAGACCTCGCGCCTCCGCCCGGGACGGAACCGGCCGGCGCGTCCATCGCCTCCCCGGCGGCCGTCAACGCGCGGAGGCCTTTGCCCCGCCGTGGGTCGCCCGGTACTCGTCCCGGAATTTCCGCACCTCGTCGAAGACGTCGGCGGGGATGATCTTCCCCCGGATCTGCGGGTGGATGTCCTCGACCATTTTCCGCCACTCCGCTTCGGCGGAAGGGGAAACGTGGGTTACCTTCAGTCCGTTTTTGACCATCGCCTTCATCGCTTCCTCGTTCAGGTTGCGGATCTCGCGCTGGAGCCGCCTGCTGGCGTCCCGGGAGACCTCCAGGATCTTCGGCCTCATCTCCTTCGGGATCCTTTCCCAGGCCTTCTTGTCGATGACCGTGGCGCCGGTGAGCGGCGCCCACCTGAGGTCGGCCATGTTCGGGGCGAGGGCGAACCACTGGAAGGCCAGCGCGACCAGGGGCGTCGCGTTGAATGCGTCGATCAGGCCCGTCTGCAGGCCGGGAAGAATGTCCACGACCGAAATAGGCACGGGCTTGAATCCCGCCTCCTTGTAAAGCTGCGTGAGGGGGACGTCCCCGGCGCCGATGTACAGCTTCATGGCCTTCATCTCCGAGGGATGCGTGAAGGCCTCCCTCGCGAAGAAGTGGACCCAGCCCGCGTCCCCCCAGTTGAGGACGACGAACCCCTTCTCCTCGAGGCGCTGCTCCAACAGGGGGGAGAGGCGGTCGCGGACGTAGTCGAACTCCTCGTCGGAGGCGTACATCATCGGCACGTGAAGCCCGTAGAAGGAACGGTCGAGGAAGGCAAGGCCCATGCCCGTGATCGCCGCGGCCTGCAGCTGCCCTACCCGCATTTTCCTGAGCATCGCGTCCTCGTCTCCCGCCACCCCGCCGGGGTAGATGCGCAGGACGACCGTTCCCCCGGAGACCTTCTTCCAGTCCTCTCCCATTTCCAGCAGGACGCGGTGCCACGACGATCCCTCCGGGGCGAGGGTCGCCATCTTGATGACCGTGGGCCCGGCGTACGCCGCGACACGGAAGGAGAAAAGGAAAAGAAGGGCCGCGGCGCCTGCCGCCGCCCTATTCCAGAAAGAGTTCATCCACCCTCCCCATCAGCCATCTCGCCTTGCGCTGCGCCAGAAGATTGGCAAGGCGGAACTCCGGGGCCTCCCCCCGCGCGTCGAAGGCGAGTGCCCGGGAAAGAAGCCCCAGGAACTCCTGCCTGTCCTGCGTGCGCACGGAGACCGTCTCGGCGAACGTCACCAGGGGGGAAATCTTCCTCCCGCCTCCGAGTTCCATCGCGCGCTCGAAGTGGCGTTTCGCCTCGTCCAGGGATCCCCCCATCGCCTCGGGGCGCCCCCCCTCGAACGCGACGAAGTACTCGTGAATCGCGCCGTGGTCGTAGTTCTCCTGCAGCGCAAGGGCTCTGCGCATGAGCGATTCGCACCGGGGCAGGTCGGCGAGCATGTGGGGGTCGACCCCCGAGAGGGAGATCGAAAGGCTCCAGGAAGCGGCGGTCCAGAACAGCAGGGGGACATCCTCCTTCCCCGTCATCGCTGCCGCCGCCTTCGGGTCGGCCGGAAGCCGGTTCCCGAAACCGGGATGTGCGGCCTCGAGACCCCTCATGCCATACTCCTTCGCCCGCAGGAGGAGGCGTTTCGCCCTGTCCGTGCCGGCGTCCGCCCGCTCCCTGTCCCTCTCCTCCAGCGCGTCCTGCAGGACGAACGCGGAAGCGTATTGCGTGAACCCCCGGCTCAGGGAGGCGAGCAAACCCCGGTGGGCGGGCTCCTGCGAGAGAACATACTCCTCCGCCTTGAGCGCGAAAGGAGCTGCCTCCCGCACAAGATCCGGGTCGTCGTCGGTGCTGAAGATCTCCCCCCCGGACGACAAGACATTCGCCACCCGCTGTGCGATATAGGTCCGGGGGGAACATCCCCCGGTCGCCCCCAAAAGGAGCAGGGCGAACATTGTCGAGAACGCACAGAACCTATTTCCCGTTGGATGCCTCCTCCCGGGGAGCGTTTCCCATCGCCTCGCTTACCTTCTGGCCCAGTTCCCGGCGCCGGAACGGTTTCTGGAGAAACCCCGAAAATCCCGAAGCCACGACTTCCGCGATCCTCCCTCGATCGTCGTAGCCGCTGGCCAGGACCGCCCTGGCGGAGGGGGAGATCCGGCGAATCTCCGCGAACGCCTCTTCCCCCGTCATCCGGGGCATCATCATGTCGAGCAGGACGAGGTCGATCTCCCCGCCCCGCTTCCGGTAGAGGTCGACCGCCTCCCTCCCGTCGCAGGCCTCCAGGACCCGGTATCCGAAGGACTCCAGCATGGCGCGGAGCATGGCCCTCACGTCGTCCTCGTCGTCGGCGACCAGGATGGTCCCCGTCCCGCACAGGGAAAACGTCTCCTTCCCCTCCTCCGCGGTAGGCTCCCCGGCCGCAGCGGGGAACGAGACGACGAACGTCGTCCCCTTGCCCGCTTCCGAGGTCACCCGGATCGATCCGCCGTGGCCCTCCACGATGCCGCGAACCGCCGCCAGCCCCATGCCGCGCCCGGGGAACTTTGTCGAGAAGAACGGCTCGAAAATCCTCGATACCGTTTCCGCATCCATGCCGCACCCCGTGTCCGACACCTCGAGCACCGCCTTCGTCCCCGGGGAAAATCTCCCGGAGCCGGTCGTCCGTTCCGCCCTGCTTCCGCCGGACGCCCCGGGGAGGGCCCCGCCGGGGGAATCCTCTTCCGCCCCCCGGGTCCGAAGGGTGAGAACCCCGCCATCGGGCATCGCCTCCGCCGCGTTCAGGCACAGACTCATGACCACCTGCTTCAGCTGGATGACATCCGCCAGGACCGCGGGGGACTCCCGGGCAAGGTCGAGGGTCACCTCCACCGACGGGGGAAGGGCCGTCCTGAGCGCCGGGATCTGCTCCTGGACGATCCGGTTGATCGACAGGACCTCCGGGCTGTGTTTCCCCTGGCCGGCGTATGCCAGCAGCTGCCGCGTGAGTTCGGCCGCACGGGTTCCCATCCGGTCGATGATGGCGAGATACCCGGCCGCCTCGTCGTTCCCCGCGAGCAGCAGGGTGAGCATCTCCGCCGTCCCGGTGATGCCCAGGAGCAGATTGTTGAATTCGTGGGCCACCCCCCCCGCCAGCATTCCGATCGTCTCCAGCTTCTGGCTCTCGAAGAGGCGGCTCTCCATCACCTTCCTCTCCGTAATGTCCCTCGTGATCCGGAGGATCCGGGGCGCCTCCCCGCGGCTCCCCGGCACAACCGAGGAGACCGTCTCCACCTCCGCGTATTCCCCGCCCTTCTTCCGGAGGCGGTGCTGCATCGTCATCGCAGGGGTTTCCCCGGCGACAAGGCGGCGGATCGCTTCGCTCATTCTTTCCCGATCCTCCGGGGGCAGGAACACCTCGCTCCCGCAGCCGACCATCTCTTCGGGACGGTATCCGAGCATCCGGTGCGCTGCGGGGCTCGCGTAGAGATACTTCCCGGACGCATCGTGCAGGGAGATGAAGTCGAGGGCGTTGTCGGCGAGGAACCGGTAGCGCGCTTCGGAGGCCCTAAGCCTCTCCTCCATCCTCCGGCGCTCGAGGGCCGCGGAGAGGATGGAGGCCACGGCTCCCGCGATGCGAACATCCTCCCGCCCCCATTTCCGGGGGGAGCCGTACCCGTGGAGGGCAAGCAGGCCCACCAGGCCGCTGCCGAACTTCAGCGGGGCGAGAAGGAGGGACCGCACGGAGTGCGGTTCATGGAGGGCCCGGACCGGGTCGTCCGGCGGCAGGGCCAGGACATCGTCCACCGCCAGGATTCCGTGGGCGCGCAGATTCCCGAGCGCGGCGTCCCAGAGGGAGCCCGGCCCGTACACCGCCCGGAGGTCCGGCCAATTCCCGGAACCGGTGAAGTGGCGGACCTCCGCAGCGCCGCCCCTCTCCCGGTACGACACGAGGTAGCACGCGTCGACACCGCACAGGGCCACGATTTCCCGGCAGGTTTCCCCGAGAAGTTCGTCCAGGCCAAGCCCCAGCGCACAGATCCGCGCGATTCCCGGTACGACCGCGGCCGGAATCTCGAACACCGACGGTTCGGCGTCGTTCCGGGTCCTCCCGCGAAACGGGATCGGGTCTCCCACTGGCAATCCCTCCGATGCCGGATCATCCCCAATTTCCCTATTATGTATGAAAGGCGGGGGAATGTTGTCAACAAACCGGCCGCAGGAAATCGAAGGGGAAACCCGACCCGCCACACGGCGAGGGATCCGTTTTTAGTTGCCGCGGGAAAAATCCCTGCTTCAATATAGAGAGATCATGAGCCCTTTCCCCCGCCACGACCTCCTGGGTGCCCTGCTGTCCGGTATCCCGGCGTTCGTCTTCACCCTGCGGCCCGGAAAGTTCGGGCTGCTTTCCGTCACGAACGGGGTGAAGGTCCTCACCGGGTTCGAGGCCCGGGACCTCCTGGCCAACCCGGGGCTCTTCGCCTCCCGCCTGTTCCCCGACGGGCGGGAGAACCTGGAACGCCTTTGTGCGGATCTCGCGGAAGGCGAAGTGCCGATGTGGGAATTCCGTTTCCGGTGCGCCGACAGCCGGGCACGGTGGTTCCGGGCACACCTCACGAAAGCGCAAGGCCCCCCGGGAGACCCGGAAGCCGTCACGGGAATCGCCTTCGCCACCGAGGAGGAACGAAGGGCCCGCAGGAAAGCGCACGAAGGGATCTCCATCCTGCAGGCCGCCGGCGCCGTGATCTTCTTTGCCGACCTTAAGGGAACGATCCGGCTGTGGAACGACGCCTCCGAACTCTTCTTCGGCTGGACCCGGACGGAGATGGTCGGGTCCACCGTCCACCGGCTCTTTCCCGTTCCTCCGGAAGCTGTCGACGCGATGGTTCGCACGGTGCGCAGCGGGAATGCGGTCTCCCAGGAAACGCGGCTGAACACGAAACCGGGGGGCGAGGCCGACTGCCGGGTGACGGTCTCCCGCGTGACCGGGGAGGGGGGCGTCCCGGCGGGAATGGTCGTCACCGTGCAGGGCACGGGAGAGCGGAAGGGCCTGGAGAACCAGCTCCAGCAGCTGATCACCCGGCTTCGCACGATCGAGCGGGTGAACCGGTTCATCGCGTCGGACTGGGATATCGGGAAGGTCCACGAGCGGATCGCGAAGGAGATGGAAAAACTGATCGACTTCGACCGGACCTCCGTGGCCGTCTTCGAGGAAGGGAAGGACCCCATCCTCATCCGTGCCTACTCGAAGGGACATACCGATCTCGGGACAGGAATCCGCGTCCCGCTCGACCGGTCGGCCCCCGGATGGGTTCTCTCCCACCGCATGACGCGGCTGGACGCGGACATGGCGGCCTCCCCGGACCAGTTCGCGGAGAACGAGGTCCTCGTGAGGGAAGGGATAAGGTCCCGGCTCATGATCCCCCTCTTCGTCGGGGAGAGGATCGTGGGAACGCTGAACTTCAACAGCCGCCGGAAGGGAGCGTACTCCCTTGCGACGGTGGAGAGGCTGGGGAGCATCCCGGACCAGATGGCGATGGCGATCGAAAAGTACCGCATGGTCACGCGTCTTCGCGCCTCCGAGGAGAAGTACCGCCTCCTGTTCGAGCAGGGCCCTCCTGCAGTCACGGTGGGGAAGGACGGGCGATTCCACGACGTGAACGAGGGCTGCCTGCGGCTCTACGGATACCCGAGAGAGGAATTCCTGCGCCTTGCCGTTTCCGATCACGCCGTTTCTCCGGGAGAGGATGACCCCTACGAAAACGTTCTGCGCACCGGTCGGCCGGTGGAGACGGAAGTTCTCCGGAAACGGAAGGACGGGACGCATTTCTGGGGTCTGCTCGACGTCTTCCCGGTTTCGGAGGACCTCGCGCTGGGACAGATCACCGACATCACCCGGCGGAAGGACGCCGAGGAGGCCCTCCGGAGGGAAAAGGACTTCTCCTCCAGGATCCTGGCCGTCGCGAACGTCCTGATCGTGGTGATGGACCGGGAGGGAAGGATCCTGCTCTTCAACCGGAAATGCGAGGAGTTGACCGGGTGGCGGGAGAGCGAGGTCCGGGGAAAGCGCATCTGGGACCTCCTTCTCCCCGAGCGGGTTGTCGCCCCGATCCGGGAGGCGTTCTCCCAGCTTGGCGAAAAGGACATCTTCCCGTACTACGAAAACCCGTGGCGCATGCGCAACGGAGGGGAACGGAACATCCGCTGGAACAACTCCGTCACGAGAGATGAACGGGGCGAGGTGGTCTGGGTAATCGGGACCGGAATCGACATCACCGAGCAGAGACACCTCGAAGAGCAGCTGCGGAACATCCAGAAGATGGAGGCGGTGGGGACGCTCGCGGGCGGGATCGCCCACGACTTCAACAACATCATCCAGGCGATCATGGGATACACCTCGCTGCTCAAGGCCCGGATCGGGGACGCGGGGGCGGAGGAGATCGAAGCCATCGAACGGGCGGGGCTGCGCGCGTCCGACCTCACCACCCAGCTCCTCGGGTTCGCGCGGGGCGGCAAGTACGAGGTACGGCCGGTCGACCTCAACCAGGTCGTGGGGAAGGTCGTTTCCATGATTCGCCATACCTTCGACCGGTCGATCGAGATCCGGACGGAGTTGGCCGACGGCCTTTCGGCCGTCGAGGGGGACGCCGGCCAGCTGGAGCAGACGGTCCTCAACCTGTGCATCAACGCCCGCGACGCCATGCCCGATGGCGGAATCCTCACGCTCGGGACGCGCCACGAGACGTTTTCGGGAGACGAGGAGGGAGCCCCCGAGGGGGCGCCGCGCGGGAAGTACGTCTTGCTCCTCCTCTCCGATACCGGCATGGGAATCCCTCCGGAAAACATCCCGCGCATCTTCGAGCCGTTCTTCACCACCAAGGAACCGGGGAAAGGAAGCGGGATGGGACTGGCGATGGCCTACGGCATCGTGAAAAACCACGGAGGGTACCTGGTCGTCCGGAGCACCCCAGGGGAGGGGACGACGTTCCGGGTGCTGCTGCCCGCCTCCCCGAAGAAGATATCGCCTTCGCCTTCCCCCGTCCCGGAGGAACCGGTCGGCGGAACGGAGACGGTCCTTTTCGTCGACGACGAGGAGTCGCTGCGCCAGCTCGCGGTGGAGATGCTCGGCAGGCTCGGCTACCGGGTCCTCACGGCCGGGAACGGCCTCGAGGCCGTGAAGACCTTCTCGGAGAAATGCGGGGAGATCGCGGCGGTCATCCTCGACATGATCATGCCCGGGATGGGCGGGGAGGAGACGTTCCACCGGCTGAAGGAGATCGACCCCTCCGCCCGGATCCTTCTCTCCTCGGGGTACGCCGTGGAAGGAGGGCCCCAGAGCCTCCTGTCGGCCGGGGCCGCGGGGTTTCTCCCGAAACCGTACCGGGTCGGAACCCTCGCGGCGGCCTTGCGCAGGGTCATCGGGGGCGGGGACCCGTAAACCCTGACGGGAGACGCTTTCCCCCTCACTCCTTCCAGTGGGCCTTCTCGTAGCGCCGGATCTTCTCCACCCGGCGGCGATGGCGCCCCCCGTCGAAGGGGGTCGCAAGCCACGTCGTCACGATGCTGCGTGCCCGGCGGGGCGGGACCTCGAGGGCGCCCAGGACGAGCACGTTGGCGTCGTTGTGACGCCGGGACAGCAAGGCGTCCGGCACGGTCGACACCAGCGCCGCCCGCACGCCCTTCGCCTTGTTCGCCGCGATCGCCATCCCGATGCCCGACTTGCAGAGGAGGATGGCCCGGTCGGCCTCCCCCCGCCGGATCCACGCGGCGGCGGCGAATCCGTAGTCGGGGTAATCCACCGGGTCGGGAGTGTCCGTCCCCAGGTCCCGGACGACGTAGCCCTTGCCCGACAGGAACCGGAGAAGGTCCGCCTTCATCGCCACCCCCCCGTGGTCGGAGGCCAGCACGATCCTTGGGAGCCTGCGGGTCTTCGTCAACCGGCCACCCCCTCCCCCGCGAAGGCGAAGTGCGCCGCTCCGAGCAGCGCGGCCTTGTCGTCCAGGATCACCTTGACCGGCACTCTCGAGAGGAACTGCCGGAATCTCCCCTTGGAGAGGAACGATTCGAGAAACGTACCTTCCGAGAGGATCGGGAGGATCGAGGGGGCGATCCCTCCTCCCAGGGACACCCCTCCCGTCGCCATCATCTGAAGGGTGAGGTTTCCCGCCTGCGCCCCGTAGAGGGACGAGAAGATCCGCAGGGCCTCGCGGCAGGCACCCGACCGCCCGGAAAGCCCCTCCTGCGAGATGACGTGCGGCGGGTCCTCCGCGGCGAGGAGCGCCTCGATCTCCGGGGATTCCGCCATTCCCTCGGACTCGCGCAGAAACCGGTAGATCGCGTGCAGCCCCGGGCCCGACACCGCCCGCTCCACGCTGACGCGACCGTGCCGCCCTTTCAGGTAATGGAACAGCCGCACCTCACGCTCGTCCCTTGGAGCGAAATCGGCGTGCCCTGCCTCCGAAGCGACCGGCAGGTACCGCGTTCCTGCCCACACGAGGAACGACGCGCCGAGGCCGGTTCCCGCGGCGATTACCGCGACGTTCCCCCGCGGGTCGGCCTTCCCCCCCTGGAGGACGGCCAGGCTCTCGCCCGGGAGATACGCAACGGAAAAGGCGGTCGCCTGCAGGTCGTTGATGAGGAAGGCGCGCGGCGCCCCGATGGCGGTTTTCACCGAATCCTCGTCCACGACCCACGGGAGGTTGGTCACCCGGCTCCGCCCGGACACCACCGGCCCCGCCACGCCGATGCAGGCCGCGTCGACCCCGGGTTTCCCGGCGAGAAACTCCGTGAGGATCGATTCCAGGTCCGGGTACCCGCCGCTCGGGAACGACCGGAGTTCCTTCCGGCGCAACGTGCTTCCTTCCCGGAGAAAGAGCGCGAGGTTCGTTTTCGTGCCCCCCACGTCTCCCGCAAGGATCCTCATCCGGTGCCGTCCTCCTTCCCTCGTCCATTCCCGCCTGCCCTGCGGGCCGGCGGGGACTTCCCGCCAAGGAGCGACGCGGCGGCGGCATCGGCAAGGAAGGTGACCTTTCCCCTGCGCGGGGAAACCCGGGAGGCGGGCAGTTCCCCTCCCCTTCCCGACAGGACCTCCCCCAGAACCCGGGCCTTCTCCTTCCCGCTCACCAGGAAGATCACCTGGGAGGCCGCGTTCAGCACGGGGAGCGTCAGGGTGACGCGGGGAGCGGGTGGATCCCCCCCCTCGGTCTGCACCACCCAGGCGGTTTCCTCCTCCAGAGCGACGGAACCGGGGAACAGCGATGCGGTGTGCCCGTCGGCCCCCAGCCCCAGCAAGATCGCGTCGAACCGGGGGAAGTCACCGGGGGTCCCCCGGAAAGCGCGCCGGAGCGTCTCTTCATACCTGCGCGCTCCCTCCCGCGGGTCAGGCAGGGAGGTGTCGACCGGGTGGAAGTGATCCGGGGGGACGGGGGCGCAGGACATGAGCGACTCCCGCAGCATCCGCTGGTTGCTCGCCGGGTCGCCGGGGGAAACCCAACGCTCGTCGACCTGGTAGAAATGGACGAGATCCCACGGGAACCGGTCCCGGTACGGCTCGGAGGAAAGGGCCGCAAGCGTGAGGCGGGGGGTTCTCCCTCCGGAGAGGGCCAGGGAAACCCTTTTCGTCCCTTTCCCGGTCCGGCCCAAGACTGTCGCCCGCTCCCGCGCGATCCCCCAAAGCCGCCCCGCCGCCGCCCGGGCCAGCTCCTCCGGCGAGGAAAGCACGAAGAGCCTGCCGGACGGGTCGTCCCCTGCATGCGTCACGGGATCCGCCACTGCCTCCCCTCCCGGCCCAGGATCTTGTCGGCCTCCCGGGGGCCCAAGCTCCCCGCCGGGTAGAAGAACAGGTCGCGCCCCGGGTTCTCCTCCCACCGGGAGAGGAGGGGGCCAAGGAGCGACCAGGAGATCCTCACCGTGTCGTCCCTGGGGAAGAGCGTCGCATCGCCGAGCATCGCGTCGAGCAGGAGCCTCCCGTAGGCGGGCTGGCTCTTGGCCCCGAAGGCGCGCTCGTAGGTAAACTGGAACTCCACCGGCTTCACGCAGATCGAAGGACCCGGGGACTTCGCCCCCACCTTGAGAAAGATCCCCTCCTCGGGCTGGATGTTGAGGACCAGGACGTTCGACTCCAGCTGGCCGCACGCCGTATCACCGAACAGGAGATAGGGAACGGGGCGGAACCGGATCGCGATCTCGGAGACCCCCCGGGCCAGGCGCTTCCCCGTGCGGAGGTAGAACGGGACCCCGCCCCACCGCCAGTTGTCGATCGAGAGTTTCAGGGCGGTGTACGTCTCGGTCAGGGACCCGGGGGAGACGTTCTTCTCCTGGCGGTAAGATGCGACCCTCTGCCCGCCGACCTCCCCGGCGGTGTACTGTCCCCGCACGCACACCTCGCCCACGGCCTCGTCGGGGATCGGATCGAGCGAGCGGAGGAGCTTCACCTTCTCGTCCCGCACGTCCTCGGCGGAAAGCGAGATCGGGGGCTCCATCGCCACGAGCGCGAGGAGCTGCAGCAGGTGGTTCTGGATCATGTCCCGCACGGCCCCCGCCTCCTCGTAGTAGTCCCCCCTGCTTTCCACCCCGAGCGTCTCGGCCACCGTGATCTGGACGTGGTCGATGTAGTTCCGGTTCCAGATCGGCTCGAAGATCTCGTTGCCGAACCGGAAAACGAGGATGTTCTGGACCGTCTCCTTCCCGAGGTAGTGGTCGATCCGGTAGACCTGGTCCTCCCGGAAGACTCCCGAGACCACTTTCGTGAGCTCCCGGGCACTCGCCAGGTCGCGGCCGAACGGTTTCTCGATCACCACGCGCCGGTAGCCGGGCAGGTCCTCCGAGGCGGCGGCAAGCCCCGCCTCCCCGATCCGTCGGATAAGGGGGTCGTAGAACTTCGGCGCGACGGAGGCGTAGAAGATGAGGTTCCCCGGGATCCCCCGGTCTTTCGCAACGGCGCGGATCCGCGCGGCCAAAGCCTTTGTGCTCTCCGGGTCCCCGATGTCCCCTGGCTGGTAGTAGAGCCTTTTCGCGAAGGCGTCCCAGGAGGCGGGGTCGAACTTCTCCGGTTGGAGATCCCGGATCCCGTCCCGCAGGTGGTCGCGGAACGCGTCGTCCGGGTACGGGGTGCGCGACACCCCCAGGACGGCGAACCCCTCGGGAAGGAGTTTCTCCCGGAATAGCCCGAACAGGGCCGGGACGAGCTTCCGCTTCGTCAGATCCCCCGAAGCCCCGAAAATGACGAGAAGGCACGGGGGGGGGATCGCGGCGGCTGATGCCTCCTGGGGAAGGGGGGCCGCGGCCGGTCTTTTCCCATCCTCAGTCATTCCGCTTCCCCTTCTTCGGCCGGGCAGACGCCGTCTTCACCGCGTGGCCCCCGAACTCGTTGCGCAGCGCGGCCAGCATCCGCATCGCGAAGGAATTGTCCTGCCGGGAGAAGAACCTCATGTAGAGTGAAAGTGCGATGGACGGGAGAGGAACTCCCGCCTCGATGGACTGCTCGACCGTCCAGCGCCCTTCCCCCGAATCGTCCACGTACGGGGAGAGCCCCGAGAGACCAGGGTCTTTTTCCAACGCCCGTTCGGCAAGTTCCAGAAGCCAGGACCGGACGACGCTCCCCTGGTTCCACAGGGAGGCGATCGCCCGCAGGTCGAGCGAAAAGGGGGCGGATGACAAAAGTTCGAACCCCTCGGCGTACGACTGCATCATGCCGTACTCGATGCCGTTGTGGACCATCTTCACGAAATGGCCGGCTCCGTGCGGTCCCATGTGGGCGTATCCCCCGGGCGGGGCAAGCGTTGCAAGGATCGGGTTCACGACACGGAAGGCGTCCTCGTCCCCCCCGACCATGAGACAGTACCCCTTGGCAAGCCCCCAGATCCCGCCGCTGGTCCCGGCGTCGAGAAACCGGACCCCGCGCTCGGCAAGACGCTTCGCCCGTCGGGGCGCTTCCTTGTAGAGCGAGTTCCCGCCGTCCACAACCACGTCCCCGGCCTCGAGGGTCCCGGCGAGAAGTTCCACGTTCTCGTCCACGGGCGGACCGGCCGGGACCATGAGCCACACCACCCTCGGGGGGGAAAGGATCGCAACCGCATCGGCGACCGACGCAGCCGGGAGGGCCCCCTCGCGGGCGGCCTCCCTGACCGCATTCGCGGAGCGGTCGGCGGCGACCACTTCGTGCCCTCCGCGGAGCAGCCGGCGGGTCATGTTGAGACCCATCTTCCCCAATCCCACCATCGCGATCCGCATCTGTCGACCTCCGGCAATTCCGCTTCAGGGGTTTTCGGTTCAGGCCACCTTCGCCTCGGCGAGCTTCTTCTCGATCGCCCCAAGAAGCGCGCGGTAGGAGTCCGCGAAGCTGCGGACGCCGTCCCGGACCAGCTTCTCGCATACCTCCTCGATCCCGATGTCGAGGAGCCCGAGGTCGTCAAGAACCTCTTTCGCCTCCTTCTCCTTGCCTGTCAACGTGTCCGTGACCTTCCCGTGGTCGCGAAAGGCGTCGATCGTCGCCAGGGGCATCGTGTTGACGGTGTCGGGTCCGATCAGCTCCTCGACGTAGAGCACGTCGGAGTACTTCGGGTTCTTCGTGCCCGTGCTCGCCCACAGCGGTCGCTGCACCCTGGCCCCCTTCGAGGCAAGTGTTTTCCAACGGGGGGCAGAAAAGATCTCCCGGAACTTCGCATACGCCAGCCCCGCGTTGGCCACCGCCACCTTCCCTTTCAGGGAGATCGCCGTCTCGGCCTTGGGCGAGCCCGGCCACCGGGGAATCACCTCGTCGAGGAGCTTGTCCACCGCCGTGTCCACGCGGGAAACGAAAAAGGAGGCAACCGAGGCGACGAGGCCCGGGTTTTTCCCCTGAGCGGCAAGCCGCTCGACGCCGCGGATGTACGACCCGGCCACCTCCTCGTACCGCTTCACGGAAAAGATGAGAGTCACGTTCACCGGAATGCCCCGGGCGATGGTCTCCTCGATCGCGGGCAGGCCCTCCCGGGTGCCGGGGATCTTGATGAGGACGTTCGGGCGCGAAACCGCCCGGAACAGTTCCTCCGCCCTCGCGATCGTCCGGTCGGTGTCGTACGCCAGGTCCGGGTCGACCTCGAGGGAGACGTAGCCGTCCGCACCGGAAGAGGCGTCGTAGACCGGCCGCAGCACGTCGGCGGCATTCCGGATGTCTTCCGCCACGATCTCCTTGTACGCTTCCATCACGCCGGTGCCCCGGTCCGCCAGGGCCCGGATCTGGTGGTCGTATTCCCGGCCCCCGGAGATCGCCTTCTCGAAGATCGTCGGGTTGGAGGTGACCCCCGTGATCCCGTCTCCCGACACCATGCGCATCAGCCCTCCCGAAGAGATCAGCCCGCGCTCGATGAAGTCCAGCCACGGGCTCTGGCCGAGCTTCCGCAGTTCCACGAGAGGATTCGTTCCCATGCACGCTCCTTTCCCGGGAAAAATTCGATACCGGTTCCTTAGTGCAGCGTATCGTAGTTACGGCCTCGTATCGTGCCCGGGGCCCGCGGGCGGCGATCGCTCCGCAGCCTCGGAGGGGGGCTCCGTTCGTGGCTTAACCTCACTGCGCCCCCACTCCTTCGGCTTGCTACGCTTTTTCGGCACCCGCGAAACTGCGCCCGCTCGATGCGATTTCCCGGGGACCCTCCGGGGACATTCCTATCTCAAGTTACACGTTGAGGAGTGTCCCCGCCCACCGGGATGCGGGAGAGGAGTGCCCCCGCCCATGCTTCGAGGAATCCCCCGCCGCGCCCCGGGTCACAGTGCCGTATTTCGGAAAGCACAGCACCTCTACGCTTTCCCGAGCAAGGCCTTCGCCAGGGCCGCGACGTTTTCGGGTGTGATTCCCAGCTCCTGAAAGATGCGCGCCGCAGGCGCCGAGGCGCCGAATCGGTCGATTCCCACGGAGGCACCGCCGCCGCCCAGGTACCGGTCCCACCCGAAGGTCGCCGCCGCCTCCACCGAAACCCTCGCGCGAACCGACGACGGAAGCAGGGACTGGCGGTACAGGTCGGGCTGCTCCTCGAACCGTTCCCAGCAAAGGAAGCTCACCACCCGCGAGGATATCCCTTCCGTCTCCAGGAGTTCGGCGGCCCCCAGGGCAACGTGCACCTCCGAGCCGGAGGCCAGCAGAATCACCGCGGGATGGCCCTTCCCCCCTTCTTTGAGGATGTACGCGCCCCGGTATACGTTTCCATCGCGGAACACCTCCTCCGGGGGAAGGATCGGGACGCTCTGCCGGGTGAGCGCGATCGCGGAGGGTCCCGTGGACCGCTCCATCGCCATCTTCCACGCCGCTGCCGTCTCGTTGGCGTCCGCCGGCCGGAAGACGTACAGGTTCGGGATCGCCCTCAGCGACGGCAGATGCTCGATCGGCTGGTGGGTGGGGCCGTCCTCGCCGAGCCCCACGGAATCGTGGGTGAAGACGTAGATCACCCGGACACCCGAAAGCGCCGCCAGGCGAATGGAGGCCCGCATATAGTCTGAGAAGATCAGGAACGTGGCCCCGTACGGGATCACCCCCCCGTGGCGCGACATCCCGTTGAGGATCGCCCCCATCCCGTGCTCGCGCACGCCGAAGTGGAAGTTCCTCCCCCCCGGAGAGGCGTCCGGGAGGAACTCCCCGCCTCCCTCGATCAGCGTCTCCGTGGACGGGGCGAGATCGGCCGACCCCCCCGCAAGCTCGGGGACCCTCCGGGCGATCGCATTGATCACTTTCCCCGACGCCTTCCGCGTCGCCATCGGGCCGGCCCCGGGGGAGAAGGAAGGGAGGTCCTTCTCCCAACCCTCCGGAAGATCCCCCCACATGACCCGTTCCCATTCCATGGCCAGGTCCGGATGGGCGCTCATGTATGCCGCCATCTTGAGGCGCCACTCACGCTCCATCGCCTCCCCTCGGGGAATCGCCTCCCGGAAGTGCGCCAGGACATCGACGGGCACGAAAAAATCCGGCTCCTTCGGCCAGCCGAGCGCCTCCTTCGTGAGCGCCACCTCCTTCTCCCCGAGGGGGGATCCGTGCGCTTCCGCGGTGTCCTGCTTGTTCGGGCTGCCGAAGGCGATGTTCGTCCGTACGATCACGAGCGTCGGTCGCTCCCTCTCCGCAAAGGCCGCCCCGATCGCCGCCGAGGTCCCCTCGAGATCGGTGTTCCCGTCGGCGACCGTCAGGACGTTCCAGCCGTAGGAGCGAAACCGGCCGGCGACGTCCTCGCGAAACGCCAGGTCGGTCGACCCCTCGATCGTGATCCGGTTGTCGTCGTAGAAGGCGACGAGGTTGCCGAGCCGGTGGAACCCGGCCAGCGACGCGGCCTCGGAGGCAACCCCCTCCATGAGGTCCCCGTCGGAGCACAGCGCCACGATCCGGTGGGACACGATCTCGTGCCCGGGGCGGTTGAACCGGTGGGCCAGCAACCGCGACGCCATCGCCATCCCCACGGCGTTTCCGATCCCCTGCCCGAGAGGCCCGGTGGTTACCTCGACCCCTGGAGTGTGCCCCGCCTCCGGGTGCCCCGGCGTTTTGCTCCCCCACTGGCGGAACGCCTTGAGCTCCTCGAGGGGAAGGTCGAACCCGGTGAGGTACAGCAGGGAGTACAGGAGCATCGACGCGTGCCCGCAGGAGAGGATGAACCGGTCCCTGCCGGGCCAGTCCGGATTCTTCGGGTTGTACCGGAGGGTTCTCGTCCAGAGAAGGTACGACAGCGGGGCAAGCGCCATGGGAGTGCCGGGATGACCGGATTTCGCCTTCTGCACCGCGTCTACGGAGAGAAACCGGATGGCGTTGATCGAACGCCAGGCAAGAGATCCGTACTCCACGAGAGTCGCCCCCTGATCGGTTTTCCGAACGGAATGCGGGGGTCCCCCCGGAAACCCCCTTCGCGGGGAAAGGGGCGCCGGGGGGAAAGCGGCTACCCCCCCTGCTTCTGCTGCGCCTGCAGTTTCTCGTTCGGCCGGATCTCCAGCTGGACCCGCCGGTTCAACTGCCGTCCTTCCGGCGTCGAGTTGTCGGAGATCGGGTCGGTCTCCCCGTACCCGCGCGCGCTGAGCCGCTGGGGGGGAACCCCGCTATCGGCGAGGACGTCCCGGACCCGCATCGCCCGGCGCTCGGAAAGCGACTGGTTGTGCTCGTTGGAGCCGGTGGAGTCGGTGTGCCCCTCCACCGTCACGTACGTATCCGGGTACTTGATCAGCACATCGGCAGCCGTCGTGAGCGACTGTTTGGCTTCGGGCCGAACCTGGTCCTTGTCGACGTCGAAGAGGATCCCGGAGGGAAGGGCGACGTAGAGCTTGTCCCCCTGCCGCTCCACCGCCGCATCCGGAAGGCGCCTCTTCAACTCGGCGGCCTGGCGGTCCATGTAGTTGCCGATCGCTCCGCCGACCACCGCCCCGGTCACGCCGCCGATCAGCGCGCCGCGGCCGGCCCGTTTCCCCCCGATGAGCGCGCCGGCCCCTGCGCCGACCGCACCGCCCGCCAGGGCGCCGATCGCGGTCCTCTTGTACTCGGTGGTCCCGTCGGGGTTGGTGGCGCATCCGGCCGGGAGCACAAGCAGGGCAGCCAATGAGGCGCCGAGAATCCTGTTTCGCAGGTTCTTCCTCATCTCGTTCCCCTTTCGTGGTGTGTGGAAAACACGATGCGTTCCGCGCAACCTGACCGCGCGTGTTTTCAGACTTCATCTTATCATCGCCCTTCCCCGGGGTTTCCCTCCCTTGCCGACGGCCCCGGACGCGGGGCGAACGCATCGGGCCCCGTGGCTTCTCCCCCATCGCCCTGTACGATGATACCCCTCCGCGGTCCGTTTCCGGAAGCGGCAAAAACGAACGTCCCTTTACCCCGCAACCGGTGCATAAGACATCCCGTGGCAAACCGTGAGAAAATATCTATGAGAGGCCCTGCGCAAGCCGGGAGGAGCGCGATGAAGGTCCGGGTCGTCTGCTACGAGGGGTACTGCGCGGGAGAGACGCCGCGGTCCTTCACCATGGGGGAGCGCCCCCTCGAGGTCACTTCCGTCCTCGACCGGTGGAGGGGGGAGGACCACGAATACGTCAAGCTCGACGCCTCGGACGGAAACCGGTACGTTCTCCGGTACGACCGAAACGCGGACGAATGGGAGATCGTCCTCATGCAGGCTCCAGGGCGGCCGCCTACCCGAAAAGATGCCCGAAAAGGATCTTGACGCCGATACCGACCAGGATCGCCCCGCCGACGACTTCCATCCGCCTCCCGGCCGTTTCCCCGATGCGGCGCCCCAGGTGCAGCCCCGCGGCGGTCAGCGAGCAGGCGACCATTCCGATCACCACGGCGGGGTACCAGATCCCGACGCGGAGAACGCCCAGGCTCAAGCCCACGGCCAGGGCGTCCACGCTCGTGGCCACGGACAGGACGACCAGCGAGACGCCGCGCGTCGGGTCGCGTCCGGCCTCCTCCCTTCCCTCCCTCGTCGTCGCCTCGTAGATCATCTTTCCCCCGATGACCGCAAGCAGGCCGAAGGCGAGCCAGTGGTCGTACGCGGAGAGGAACCTTTCGACGGACAGCCCGGCCATCCATCCGACGACGGGCATGAGGAACTGGAATAAGCCGAAGTGCCACGCGAGGCGAAAGGTCTGGCGGGGGGAAACCGTCCCGAGGACGATCCCCGTGGCGATGGCCACCGCGAAGGCGTCCATCGCAAGCCCCAGGGCGATTCCGGCCAGCGTGAGGGCGTCTATCGGCCGATTCCCTCCCTACCTTCCGGCGCGGATTGGTTCCCGTGCCGTTAAGGATCTCCTGAATCTCCATCCGCACGGTATGGTCGGTCCGCCATCCCCGCGCGGACCACCCCCTGCCCGTCGAGGATGCAGGCAGCCGGGCACGGGAAGCCTTCTCCGTGGTACCATTTTTTTTATCACCTGCAATCGGAGGAGGCCATGGGAAAGAAGCCGGCCGGCAGTTTCGGCGCCAGGACGAGGGAGACCGTCGGAAGAAGGAGCTACGAGATCTTTCGCCTGGACGCTCTCGAGAAACGGGGCGTGGGGGCGGTCTCGCGCCTGCCGCTCTCCCTCAAGGTGCTTCTGGAGAACCTGCTGCGCCACGAGGACGGTACGTCCGTTCGTTCCGAGGACATCGAGGCGCTGGCCCGCTGGGAACCGGGCTCCCCCCCGGACCGGGAGATCGCGTTTCGCCCCGCCCGCGTGCTGCTTCAGGATTTCACCGGGGTTCCGGCCCTGGTCGACCTCGCCGCCATGCGCGACGCCGCCCGCCGGATGGGGGGCGACCCCGGGAAGATCAACCCGCTCATGCCCGCGGACCTGATCATCGACCACTCCGTCCAGGTGGACCGGTTCGGGTCGAAAGGATCCTTCGGGGCGAACGTGGCTCGCGAGATGGAGCGCAACGGCGAGCGGTACGCCTTCCTGCGGTGGGGGCAGGAGTCGTTCCGGAATCTGCGGGTGGTCCCCCCGGGAACCGGGATCTGCCACCAGGTGAACCTCGAGTATCTCGCCCCCGTGGTATTCCGGAAGAGGACCGGTCGGGGAACACAGGCTTACCCCGACACGCTCGTCGGGACCGATTCCCACACGCCGATGATCAACGGGCTGGGGGTCGTGGGGTGGGGCGTGGGGGGCATCGAGGCGGAGGCCGCGCTCCTCGGTCAGCCGGTTTCCATGCTTGTGCCCGAAGTGGTGGGATTCCGGCTCTCCGGGCGGCTTCCCGCCGGGGCCACGGCGACCGACCTCGTGCTGACCGTCACCCAGATGCTGCGGGCGAAAGGGGTCGTGGGCAAGTTCGTCGAATTCTACGGCCCGGGGCTTACCTCCCTCTCCCTGCCCGACCGGGCGACGATCTCCAACATGTCCCCCGAGTACGGCGCCACCATCGGCTTCTTCCCGGTGGACCGGGAGACGCTCTCCTACCTCCTGTTCACCGGCCGGGACCGGGAGCAGGTAACCCTCGTCGAGGCATATTGCAAGGTCCAGGGATTGTTCCGCTCCGACGACTCCCCCGACCCCGTCTTCTCGGACACCCTGTCGCTCGACCTCTCCGCGGTAGAGCCCAGCCTCGCCGGCCCGAAAAGGCCGCAGGACCGCGTGCCGCTCAAGGAATCGCGGGCGTCGTTCCGGAAAGCCCTTGCCGGATGGGGGAGGGAACCGAGGCCGGTTTCCGCCCACGAGCAGGGCCGGTGGTACGCCGAAGGGGGGTGCCCGTCGGAGAGCCCCGATCTGCCTCCCCCCGGGGAACCCGGGGAGGCGGGGGTGCCGGTCTCGTACCGGGGGGCCTCTTTCCCCCTCGTCGACGGGTCGGTGGTGGTGGCCGCGATCACCAGCTGCACGAACACCTCCAACCCCGCGGTGATGCTCGGCGCGGGGCTCCTCGCGAAGAAGGCGGTGGAACGGGGACTCCGAGCAATGCCGTGGGTGAAGACCAGCTTCGCCCCCGGCTCCAAGGTCGTGAGCCGCTACCTCGACAAGGCGGGCCTTACCCCCTATCTCGAGGCGCTGGGGTTCCACCTTGTCGGGTACGGTTGCACCACCTGCATCGGGAACTCGGGGCCGCTCCCGGAACCGATCGCCGAAGGGATCCGGAAGGGGAACCTGGTCGCTGTCTCCGTCCTCTCGGGAAACCGGAACTTCGAGGGGCGCATTCACCCGATGTGCCGGGGCAACTACCTCGCCTCTCCGCCGCTCGTCGTCGCCTACGCGCTCGCGGGCACCATGGACATCGACTTGACCAAGGAACCCGTGGGGTTCGACCCCAACGGCCTTCCCGTCATGCTGCCGGAGATCTGGCCGGCGCCGGAGGAGATCTCGGAAGCGGTCCGGTCCTCCGTCGGGGCGGAGATGTTCCGGAAGGAATACGCGGCGGTGTTCGAGGGCGACGAGGAGTGGAAGGGACTCCCGGTCCCGAAGGAGGAGTGTTTCGCGTGGGAGCCCTCCTCCACCTACGTCAAGCATCCCCCCTTCTTCGCGGACCTCGCGTCCAGGCCGACGCCCCCGGGAGACCTCCGGGGGTTGAGGGTCCTTGCGGTGCTGGGGGACTCGGTGACCACCGACCACATCTCCCCCGCGGGAGACATCCCGGTGGACAGCCCGGCGGGGAAGTACCTCATCGGGCACGGCGTGGCAAGGGAGGATTTCAATTCCTACGGGAGCCGACGGGGGAACCACGAGGTCATGATGCGCGGGACGTTCGCCAATATCCGCCTGCGCAACCTTCTCGTCCCCGGCACGGAAGGGGGGTGGACTTCGCACCTCCCGGACGGGGGGAAGATGACGATCTTCGACGCGGCGATGCGGTACGCGGAGGAGGGCGTCTCCCTCCTCATCATCGCAGGGAAGGAGTACGGCTCCGGCTCCTCGCGGGACTGGGCGGCCAAGGGGCCGAAACTTCTCGGCGTACAGGCGGTGGTGGCGGAGAGCTTCGAGCGGATCCACCGGAGCAACCTCATCGGGATGGGGGTCCTCCCCCTGCAGTTCGAGAGCGGGGAGAGCCGGGAGTCCCTCGGGCTGACGGGCAAGGAGACGTACACGATCGAGGGGATCTCCGGTGGGGTGACTCCGGGGAAGCGTCTGTCCGTTCGGGCCTCCGGGGAGGGATCGGAAAAGACCTTCGCCGCGATCGCCCGCATCGACACGCCGGAGGAGGCCCGGTACTACGGGAACGGGGGGATCCTCCAGTACGTCCTTCGGCGTCTGGTGGGCAGGAAGGCGAAGTAACCCGCTACAGGGAGTCGGTGCCGGGGTCCAGAACCTCGAACTTCTTCGCCCGGAGAGCGCCGCGGACCATCGGCCCGTTGACCGTGTCGAGGCGGAGAAGAACCACCATCCGGTCGGCCCCCTTCGTCTCCTGGGTGATGAGGCAGCTGCGCAGCTCCACGCCGAGCTCCCGGACAACCCCGAGCAGCTCCTCGAACCTCCCGAGGGACCGGGGGAGGACCACCTCGACCCGCAGGCCCACGCCGTCGATGTCCAGCACGTCGATGAAGGCGTTGATCAGGTCGATCTTGGTGATGATCCCCACCAGCCGGTCGCCGGCGAGGACGGGAAGCGCCCCGAACTTCTTCCGCTGGATGATGAGGAGGGCGTCCTCCACGGAGTCCTCGGGCGTCAGCGACCACACCTCCTGGATCATCACCTCCCGCACATGCCGGTCCCGGACCTGAGGCTCCCCCGGACCGGCGATCCGTTCGCCCGTAAGCGATACGTTCCTCAAGTCGGTGTCCGACAGGATGCCGACGAGCTTTCCCTCTTCCACCACGGGAAGATGATTGATCCGAAACTTCCGCATGATGTCCGCGGCGCGCGTCAGGGGATCGTCGGGCCCCACCGTTTTCGGGTCCCTTGTCATCCTCTTGCCTACCAGCATGACCCACCCCCAGACGTTACGAGGTTTAACCGCGAGCGGTCAGATGTGCGCCGGGTACCGCCCCCATTATAATGCCTGCCCCTCCCGATTCATCCCGGGAAAGCATCCCTCACATCCCCGGGGGAGAAACGGGGTACACTGTTGTCCGCGCCCCCGGGGAAAGGGGTTTTTCATCGGGACGCCGGAAGATAAAAACGACAGGAGGAACGGAGATGAAGAATTTCGGGAAATGGGCGGTCGCCGTCGCCGCCGGGTTGGGCCTGCTTACCGCCTCATCGTGGCCGGCCGACGCGAAGCCCGCCTACGGGAAGGCCGAGAACAAGCCATGCAGCTTCTGCCACGTGGGGAAGACGGGCGACAAGGTCTTCACGGACGCCGGGAAGTTCTACGGCAAGAATCACACCCTGAAGGGATTCGGGGAGGAGACGAAGGCGCCGGCGAAGGCCGCTCCTGCGCCGGCGTCCGTCCCCGCCGCTGTCCCCGCCCCGGCCGCAGCAGCACCCGCCGCTGCGGAAGGCGCCCCGATGGACAAGTCCCTGGCGGATGCCGGGACCCCCTGCGGGTGCGGCTGCCCTCACTGCCGGGAGGGGTGCCCGAAAGATTGCCCGCATCGGCACGGAAAGGACGGGATGCCCCCGATGAGGGAGAAGATGATGGGGCATCTTGAAGAGATGAAGAAGGCGGTTTCGGACCTGCGGGAAAGCGAGAAGAAGATGGAGGCGACGAAAGAACCCGAGGCGTTCCGCGCGGCCGTCCTCGAGCACCTGAAGAGACTCGACGACCTCCAGGAGTCCCACCTGAACCACATGGAAAAGATGATGGGAGCCGGGCACCACGGGAAGCCGGGTCCTCCGCACATGCATTCGCAGTAGCCCCGGCGCGGGGGAAGAGGGGCGATAGGGCGACGGGAACGGGATAAGGCGGCACTCGCTCCCGCCGTCCGGAACGCACGTGATAAGGGGGCGGCCACGAAACGGCCGCCCCCTTTTTCCTGCCTCCTCTCTTTCGGCGGAAGAACGCGGGAATCACTTCCCGGTCTTCGGTCTCCTCCTCCGGAGGGCCAGCCCGAGCCACGCAAGGGCAATGAGACCGTAAAACCCTGCGGCCTCCTTCCACCCTCCGCCGGCGCCGACCACGGAGCAGCCGCCGCCCGAGGCGCTCGTTCCCAGATCGATGCTCCCGCCCGGATCAACGGGAGACCCGACGCCGACCGGGTCGGTGATCACGCCGTCGCGCAGCCCGTCCAGGTCACCCGCTCCGCCGTCCGTGACAATCAGGGTGACGGTTTTCCCGCTGATGGACCCCCCGGAAAACTCCTGGAACCCGCTGGCGTCGACCTTGAACACCTTCGACCCGGCGGAATGGGGCTGCGGATAGGTGAGAAGCACGGTTTCCGTGCTCCCGGGAGGAATCCCCTCCACCTCGTAATACACCAGCCCGTCGGGGAACTCGTACCCCGCGGGTTTCACCGCCATGGTTATGGAGGAACTCGTCTCCGTTGAGGTTTTAACGTTTTTCAGGCACCCGGGGGCGCTTCCTACCAGCTCGACCTGGATCTTGCCGTTCCCCCTCGGGGTCCTTGGCGTCGCGTTGCGGCAGTCGTGCGGAGACTCGTCGTCGTCGTCCCCCACGCCGTCGCCGTCAGAATCGGGCGACGCCTGCTGGGTCGTAAACGTCCACTTGTAAAGGGACGCCATCCTGTTTCCGGCCAAGTCTGTCACCCCGAGCTTGACCTCGGCGGTGTATACGGTACCGTACGCAAGGGGGGTGGACGGGGAAAACGTCGCTGTCTTACTGGTTTCGCTGTAACTCACCGCGCCCGGCACTTCGATATTCGCCGGATCCCTGACCCGGATGTTGCCCGATTCCAGGGAAGACGGGTCGATCTGTTCGCTGAAGGTCGCCTCGATCGCGGTATTCACGTAGACATCCACCGCGAGATCGGGCGGGTTGGTGGAGATCACGGTCGGAGGCACCGTGTCCGTCGTGTCTCCCGGCACGTCCGTCACCGTCACGCTGGCCGTTCCGCTCACCACGCCGCTCGCTGCCCTCACCGTGTACGGGCCACCCGCCGTGCTCCCGG
>Ga0209521_10000080_pt1 | contig 55483 bp, 49 predicted proteins | sample Rifsed19ft4_FD_184016 | JGI IMG/M metagenome (GOLD analysis project Ga0209521, IMG submission 184016) | Soil microbial communities from Rifle, Colorado, USA - sediment 19ft 4 (version 2) | ecosystem: Environmental > Terrestrial > Deep subsurface > Rock core/Sediment | place: Rifle, Colorado...
CGTTCGATCTCGCGCCCTCCCGCCCCGACATCGCCCGCAACGACGCCCGCCGCCTCCCCCTCCCGAGCGAGTCCGTGGACCTCCACTTCCTCGACCCGCCGTACTCCGACAACGTACGGTACAGCGAGGACCCCGCGTGCATCGGGCGGGTGGACTGCCGGACGGACGCGTTCCTCGAGGCCATGGAGGAGGTCGCCCGCGAGGTCCACCGGACCCTCCGCCCCCGCCGCGTCCTCGGATGGCTGATCAGCGACGAGTACCGCCGCGGGCGCTTCACGCCCGTCGGGTTCCGGACCTTCGAGATGCTCGGGAAGTACTTCGAGCCCGTGGACGTGGTCTGCGTGGCCCGCCACCACGACCGCTCGTTGAACCCGATGTGGGAGCACCGCGCGCGGCGGTACGGGTTCTACCTCCGGGGCTTCAAGTACCTCTTCATCCTGCGGAAGCCCGGGCCGCACGCGCCGGAGGGGACGTTCGAATGAGCGTGTGGCGGCGCGCGGGCCGGGAGCCCCGGGAGATGATCGAGGAGTGGCACGCGGGCCTCCAGAGGGTCGCCTCCCTCCGCGGGGACCGGGTCGAGATGCGGGTGAACCGCTACTGGATCGCGTTCCGGAGCGACAGACAGAGGCGGGCGTTCGCGGAGATCCGGCCGAACCGCCGCCGTGTCGAGGTGTTCATCCTCCCGGAGCGGAGGCACCTCGCGGACGTCGCGGGACTCGCGAAGACCGCGCCCAGGACCCAGGGCTGGAACTGGTTCCGGACGAAGTTCTACGTGATTGGGAATGGCCAGGGACGAGCGGCCCTCTCCCTGTTGCGACAGAGCTACGAATCCGCCTCGCCTCCGAAAACGCGCCGACGCACGAAGGGGGGCGGCCATCAATTGCGATTTGATGTCGCCGCACGATGAGGCAGGGGACGGAGGTGCTGACGGAGAATGAGTGACAAAGTCTTAAACAAGCCTACACGGATTTCCAGGCCGATGTCGCGGCATCCTTTGGAACGGTCTACGTTCGGGCGATCCTTGTTGGCCACCTTGCGGAGGGGACTCCCGAAGGACCTTTACGAGAGGGAGCTCGCAGCCTTAGAGGAGCTGTACGCTACGCGGCGCAGGACATCGAGGACCGATTCGCCGCCTTCGAGCGACGGTTGAACGAGTTCCGAGCGCCGGTGGGCATCGGTTGACGTCGGTTCCCGGCGAAAGGGGAAGAGGGAATGCTTAAGGAGCGTTGAACGGGTGGGATGCTGGTGGGCGTGTTCGGCGTAAGGGTCGTGGTGTGCAACCTTCAGGACGCCACAAAGGCGACGGAGGTCGAGCTCGTGGTAGACACCGGGGCGGCGTACCCGCTCATCCCCCGCCGTCTGGCGGAGAGCCTCGGAATCCGGTCCGTGGAGACGCGCACGTTCACCCTGGCGGACGGCTCCCGTATCGAACGGGAGCTGGGATGGGCGGGCCTGATGTACGGGGACCGCGCGAGCCCGAGCTTAGTCATCCTCGGCGGGGAGGACGATGTCCCGATCTTGGGCGCGTTCGCGCTCGAGGGCTTGGGCCTGGAGGCGGACCCCGTCGCGAAGTTGCTGAGGCCCGCGACGCAATTCTTGCTGGGCGCGCTCGGGCCCCGCGTCGAACTCCCTGGGCTTCGCGCGGTCGCGGGCGTCCAAAACCCTTTATAGCCCCGCCCTCTTCGACCCGGCTACCGCCCCAAGGCGGCGACCCTGGTCGGGAGATGTACCTTCGGGCGAATCCGTAAATCCAGGGGTGATACCATGGCCGAGGAGAAGCCAGCAGCACCGCCTCCCTCCATCACCGTGGGGGAGGCCGAGAAGGTCCCGATCCGGCCGCGCAACCTGTACGGGTACGTGCGGCAGGCGTGGAAGAACCCGAGGAAGAGCTTCCTGAAGGACGTGACGTGGGCCCGCCAGGTCGAGTGGCGGCGGGGCCAGTCGTTCGTCCGCGTCGAGCACCCCACGCGCATCGACCGCGCCCGGGAGCTCGGCTACCGCGCGAAGTCCGGGTACGTCGTCGTGCGCGCCCGCGTCCGCCGCGGCGGCCTGCGGAAGCCCTGGCCGATGGGCGGGCGCCACCCGAAGCGCCGCGGGATGAACAAGATCACGATGGCGAAGTCCATCCAGCGGATCGCGGAGGAGCGGGTCTCGAAGCGCCACCCGAACATGGAGGTCCTGAACTCGTACTGGGTCGGGGAGGACGGGCAGCACAAGTACTACGAGGTGATCCTCGTGGACCCGCAGCACCCCGCGATCAAGAACGACCCGAAGATCAACTGGATCTGCGAGCCCCAGCACCGCGGCCGCGCGTTCCGCGGCCTCACGAGCGCGGGCCGGAAGGGCCGGGGCCTCATGTACAAAGGGAAGGGCGTCGAGAAGAACCGGCCGAGCATTGGGGCCCACGACCGGAAGGGCAAGTAGGTCACGCCGCGCGGATCCGCTCCGCGAGCGCCCGCACCTCGCCCGCATCCATCCCAACCACCGGATGGAACACGGGCACGCTGAGAGCGGGCTTCTCGTCCGGAATCTCGTCCACGCGCGTCCCCGTGAACACGGCCTCGGACCGCGAGGCCTTCACGAGGTCCGCGAGATCCTGCCCGGGTTCGTACGAAAGGACCTTCAGGTGGGTGTCCCACCGACGGAGTGGCTCGTGGGCCGCCGACCCGTCGGGCGCCGCGATTGTGACCTTGCACCCGCGCTTCATCGCGAGCCACGCCGCGGCCATGCCCGCCTCGGAGTCCACGAGCGCGACGGCCCGCCCCTGGCTCCCCATCGGGAGACCGCCGGGGCCGTCGACGACCTTGTCGAACACGTAGGCCTTGTTCTCCCGCACCTCGACCCGGACCTCCACCTCCGGGGAGGAGAGGTCCACACGGGCCCCCGGGACCGCCTCTTGGATCCGCCGGCCCAGGAGCGTCGCGAGGTCCTGGCTCGAGTACGTGTGGGTCCCGGAGCGGCGCGCACGGATCGCGAAGCTCCCGCCCCCGCGGAGCCGCGCCTTCGCGACGTCCACCGCCAGGGATGCGACCGCCTCCGGCTCGCTCGACGTCTCCCGGGCGGGGCTGAACGAGACGATCCCGAACACCCGGCGCAGGGCCCCGGTCGCGGCCGCGAGGTCGTTCGCGTCCACGTACACCCGCCCGCGGTCCGAGCGGGTGAGGCACTCGATCCCCTCCGCCGCGAACAGGTCCTGGATGTTCCCGACGAGGCGGTCGAGGAGCTGCTTCCGCACGTACGGGGACTTCAGGCCAAGTTCCCCGAACCGCACGAGGATGACCATCGCGCCTCCGAAAGGCGACCGCACGATAAAGCGTCTCGCGAGCCTTTAAGTGAGGGCGGCGAATCCGCGCAGCGTGGACGCGACCACCCTCCTTCTCCAGGCCGTCCTCGTCTTCGCGGTCGCGTTCATCTACGCGAACCTGGGCCTCGGGGGCGGGCTCCTGTTCGTCCCGATCCTCCTGTCCACGGGCGTCGGCGCGAGCGCCGTGGCGGTGCCGATTTCCCTCACGTTCACGATCGCGACCGCGACGTCCTCCGTGATCAACCATCGCCGGAAGGGGTTCGTGGACTTCCGCCTCGGCGGGACGCTCGTGGCGGGCGCGCTCGTCGGTGCGGTCGTCGGGACGTTCTTCACCCTGCTGTTCCTGGTCGACGCGTGGACGTTCAAGGCCTTCTTCACGGGGGTCCTGCTCGTCTTCGGGGCGTACATACTCGTCGACTGGGTCCGGAACGCGCGGGACGTGGATGAAGACGACGACGCGAAGATGAGCCCGTCCCGGAAGGCGGGGGTCACCGCGGCGACCGTCGGCTCCGGCTTCCTTTCCGGGAGCATGGGGATTGGCGGCGGGCTGCTGAACGTCCCCCTCCTGGTGTACGGCCTTGGGCGCAAGACGCGGAAGGCGATCGGCACGTCCTCCCTGCTGATCATCCCGACCGCCGCGGTGGGCTTCGCCGCGTACGTCGCGAGCCTAGCCTTACGGCCCGCCGGGCTCGCGTGGCCGCCCGAGTTCGTCCTGATCCCGGTCCTGTTCCCGATTGTCTTCGTGGGCGCGTACCTCGGTTCTCGGTGGGGCCTCCGCGCCCTCCAGACCCGCCCCGTTGCGCTGATTTTCATCCTCGTCGTGTTCGTCGCGGCCGCCAAGCTCGTGTACGATCTCGTGGTCGCGTGAGGCCCCGCGCCTGACAAACCTTCATATCGCGACGCAGGATGCGAGGGGCCTGCGGGATGGGATGAGGCGCTCCTCTCCAGACGGCCAGAGATGGTTCTACGCGTACCTCCCGAACGGGATGGCGGGCGGCACGACCTCCCCCTTGATCCCGCTCTTCACGCGCGTCCTCGGGGGCTCCGTCGCGGACGTCGGCGCGGTCGCGGCCGCGTCGAGCATCGCGTCCGTCCCCGCCTTCATGGCGTGGGGGAGCCTCTCGGACCGCCTCCACCGCCGCAAGGCGTTCGTCCTGATCGGTTTCTTCGGCCTCGCCCTCTCCCTGTTCCTCATGGGGATCAGCCGGAACGTCGCGGACTTCTACGTCGTGAACCTGCTGGCGGGCGTCCTCGGGGCCGCGAGCGCCCCCGTGGGCACGGTCCTGATCCTGGAGACGACGAAGCAGCAGGACTGGCCCTCCCGCATCGCCGTCTTCTCCCGCGTCGGCGGGATCGGTTGGGTCACGGGCCTCGTCCTCGGCGTCGTGTGGCTCCAGGTTCTGCCCCTACCGGAGGGCGCGGACATGCGGTTCCTGTTCGTGATCGGGTCCGCGCTCGCGCTGCTCTCCGGCGTCCTCGCGTGGCGGTGGATCGGCGAGCCCGTGAAGAAAGTCGAACGCCACCGCCTCGACTTCGTCGACGTGTACTGGCGGGTCGAGCGGCTCCGGTACCTCCCGATGCGCCTCCTCTACTACCTGGACCTCCGGAACCACGCGGGCCGGCGGCACCGCTCCCCCGCCCTGACCCGGTACCTCGCGACGGTCTTCCTCCTGTTCTCCGGCTTCACCGCGTTCTACGCGATCTTCCCCGTGTACCTCCGGGACGCCGCGGGCCTGACGACGGCCCAGGTGTTCCTCGTGTTCGTCGCGAGCCAGGTCGCCTCCGCCCTCGCGTACGGGCGCGTCGGGCGGTGGGTGCGGGCGAAGGGCGGGCGGCGCGTGCAGCTGTACGCGTCCGCGGCCCGCGCCCTCCTGTTCCCCTCGTTCCTCGCGATCCCGCTCCTCCCTGGCGGGCCCGCCGTCGCGTTCGCGGCGATCCTCGGGGTCCACGGCCTCGTCGGCCTGTGCTGGGCGGTGATCAACGTCGCGGGCGCCACCGTCGTCTCCGAGCTCGCGCCCGCCGGGGAGAGGTCCGGCGTGCTCGGCGCGTTCAACGCGGTCCAGGGCTTCGGCGCGATCCTCGGGCCGCTGGCGGGCGGCTTCGTCGCCCACCTCTTCGGGTTCGAGTCCGGGTTCCTCGCGGCCTCCGCGTTCGTCGCGGCGGGCGTCCTCCTCCTCGGAGTCCCCGCCCTCGCGCCCGCCGTCCGTACGGAAACTAGGGAGCCTTTATAGAGGGTCCTCGCCTCCCCAGATTCCGGGGTGTTCTCGTGCGGGTCCTCGTGCTCGGCGGGTACGGCATGATGGCGCAGTCGACGGTCCGCGACCTCCTGGGGAGCAAGGGGGTCGACGGGGTCGGGATCGCGGGCCGGAGTGCGGAGAAGGCGAAGGCGTTCGCGAGGGTCCTCCGGGACGACCGCGCGGTCCCCACCCCCGTGGACATCCGGGAGCAGGACACGCTCGTCCGCGTGATGAAGGACTGGGATGTCGTGATCAACTCCGCGTGGTACGACCTGAACGTGATCATCACGGAGGCCGCGATCCGCGCGGGGATCCACTACACGGACCTCGGCGGCCTCTACAACCTGACCCTTAAGCAGATGAAGCTCGACCGGAAGGCGAAGGACGCGGGGGTCACGTGCCTCCTCGGGATGGGCTCGACCCCGGGCACCATGAACGTGATGGGCGCGTACGGCGCATCGAAGCTGGACCGGATCACGAAGGTCCGCCTGCGGTCGAGCGGGGCCGTCGTGCGGGGCGGGGAGCCCGGGCTCTTCACCCCGCCGTACGCGATCCGCACGATCCTCGACGAGTTCCAGCTCGACTGCCCGATCCTCCGGAAAGGCAGGATCCAGATGGTCCCCGCGCGGTCCGGCCTCGAGCGGATGGAGTTCGACCCGCCCGTCGGGAAGGTCGAGGGCTACTACACAATCCACTCCGAGCTCGCCACGATGCCGCAGACCCTCGGGAAGGGCGTCCAGGAGATGGACTTCATCGTCGCGTTCTCCCCCGAGTTCCGCCAGACCGTCTCGACGGTGTGCGCGCTCGGGCTGGCCCGCCACGAGCCCATCGCCGTGGGAGGACAGAAGGTCGATCCATTCGATGCCACCTCTTCCCTGATCGAGTCCCTCCCGAAGCCGAAGGAGGCCGAGCTCGACGTCGACGTGCAGCGGTGCGAGCTGATCGGCGAGAAGGACGGCCATCCTGTGACCCTGCGGTACGAGGCCTGGACATGGCCCCACGAGCGGTGGAACCTGGGCGGAGGGACCGTGGACACCGGCGTGCCGCCGTCGATCGCCGCGCAGTGGCTCGCGGCGGGACGGGTGAAGGCGAAGGGCACGGTCCCGCCCGAGGTCGCGCTCGACCCGCTCCCGTACTTCAAGGAGCTCGCGGCACAGGGCCGCGGAATCCGCATCGTCGAGGTCGCGGAGGAGCGGCGGGCGCTGAACTAGGGGGCATCTCCATGGCGCGCGACAAGGTCCGCGGGTCCGAGCGGCTGCTGAGGGAGCGGAACGAGGTCATCCCGCGGAGCGTCCGCACGGGCACGGACCTCTTCGTCGTGCGGGCGGAGGGCCACACCCTCTGGGACGCGGACGGCCGCGCGTACACGGACCTCACGGGCGGAATCGGCGTCACGAGCACGGGCCACCGCCCCGCCCGCGTCGTGAAGGCGCTGAAGGACCAGATTGACCGCTACCTCCACGTCTGCTTCATGGTCTTCAACTACGAGCCCTACGTCGAGCTCGCGAAGGCCCTGCGGGCCGTCGCGCCCCTCCCGGGCGGGAAGAGCGCGTTCTTCAACAGCGGCGCGGAGGCGGTGGAGAACGCGGTGAAGATCGCGCGGGCGTACACGAAGCGCCCCGGCGCGATCTCGTTTTTGAACTCCTTCCACGGGCGCACCCTGCTGACCCTCTCCCTCACGGGCAAGTACGCGCCGTACAAGGTCGGGTTCGAGCCCTTCGTGCCCCACGTGTACCAGGCGCCGTACCCGTACCACTACCGGTGCCCGCCCGGGCACTCGGAATCGGAGTGCGGGGACCGGGCCCTCGAGGGGATCGAGGCCGTCTTCCACTCCCAGGCGCCCGCGGACAAGGTCGCGGCGATCGTGTTCGAACCGGTCCAGGGGGAGGGTGGGTTCGTCGTCCCGCCGCGGGACTTCGTCCGGGGCCTGAGGACGCTCTGCTCCGACCACGGCATCGTGTTCGTGGACGACGAGGTCCAGGCGGGGATGGGCCGCACCGCGAAGATGTTCGCGATCGAGCACTTCGGGGTCGAGCCCGACCTCGTGACGACCGCGAAGGCGCTGGGCGGGGGCCTCCCGATCAGCGGCGTCACGGGCCGCCCGGAGATCATGGACGCCCCGGTCCCGGGGTCCGTGGGCGGGACGTTCGGCGGGAACCCGCTCTCCTGCGTGGCGGCGCTCGAGAACCTCGCGCTGATCAAGGCGTCCCTGCCCGCGGCGGAGCGGCTCGGGCGCGCGATCCGGAAGCGGCTCGAGGAGATGCGGGAGGCCCACGAGCTCGTCGGTGACGTCCGGGGTCTGGGGTGCATGCAGGCCCTCGAGCTCGTGAAGGACCGGAAATCGAAGGAGCCGGCGAAGGACGAGACGAAGGCGGTCCAGAACGAGGCCCGTGAGAACGGACTCCTCGTGCTCACCGCCGGATGGCACGACAACGTGATTCGCTTGCTCCCGCCAATCACAATGCCGGTGGACGCGCTCGACACCGCGCTCGACGTCCTTGGCGCTGCGATCGGAAAAGTGGAGAGGGAACGCCGCACGTGATCCGTGCCCACACGCCGATAGAGCGGATGACGATGCCGCTTTTCCAGCTTCGATGCCGGGTTCCGGCGTTGCTATCGAATTCGATAATTCCGGGGTTATACGAATCGAAGGCTTCGCGGAGGCGGCCCGGCTGTAACGGCTCTTGCGAAATGTATAATACGATTCCGGGCGTTAGGGATAACGGGTAATTCGCGGGGGAGCGGAGACCCTTTTCTGCTGCTTCGCGGGTTAGGAGGATGAGTCCGGTGAAGCGAGCGGTGGCGTTGGTGGCGCTCGCCCTTGTGGCGAGCGGTGGCTTTGTCGCCTTGATCGGCTGGAGCGCGGGCTCGGCTGGGAGCGACGAGGATGTGGGCCCCATGCGCGCAGGGGCCTACACCTGGAAATTCTATGACTTCTTCAACGTGCCGTACGACACGTGGTGGACGGACACGGGTCAGCGCCCGCGCGTGTATGGGGACGTGGTCCTGTCCACCGCGTACCCGTACACAAACTGGTACCCGTGGGCGGAGGACAAGAACGACCCGACGATCTACACGTCGTACCGGATTGACATGGGCGCCACGGGCACGACGGGCTGGACCCAGGACAATCCCGTGATCCTCCCGAGGTTCGGCTCGGGGACCGTAATCGCGCCGATTACCCTGGACTGGTACATGCAGTACATCTCGAACACGCGGCGCACGGAACTCGCGGGCGCGGGATGCTTCATCCCGTCCGGCGCGATGGACGGCTTCATCATGGAGGTCCAGTCAACCTTCTCGATGGACCTCGCCACCGCCGCCGTCCTCTTCGGGGTCACAGGGGACCCGGCGACGTGGTGGGACGCGAACACGAACCCCGGCTGTACGGACTACGGCGCGCTCGAGGTGGACTGGGAGATGTGGCTCTCGGACCTCGGGAACGGGGTGTACGATGTCTACAATTCGTACGAGTACGTCTACGGGCCCTGGTTCACGGATGTTGGTTACTCGATCAGCGGGAACACGATCACCGTGAGCTTCCACCACGTCACGTGGGGAATCGAGGTCCTGATGGCCCGCTGGATGTACTGGGGCTCGACGACGTACGAGAGTATGGGGACCCCGGTGGGTTGGTGGCCGTGGGAGCTCGCGTGGTTCGAGGACTACCACCTGACGGGGATCCTCGGGTCGACCTCCGACTTCCAGCTGACGACCGTGATGGCGTACCACTTCGCGGCCTCCGCGCTGACCGGTCCGGACGGGGCCTGGGGCACCGCGGACGACGCGCCGACCTGGGTGTTCCAGCCGTACCTGTCCGACTACCTGTACTCGGGCCGCGACCACCCGGTGTCGGAGTTGGACCCGTACATCGGGCGGGACACGCGCAAGACGACGCCCGGCTCGATCTACTACGGTGACCTCGGACCGTACAGCTTCGTCCCGAAGGAGTGGGACCTGCTCGCGGGGGAGAGCGTTACCTGGGACTTCCCGGAGGGCAACGTCGTCTGGTATAGCCCGCAGTCCCCGGAGACGTCGGACCCGGCGACCCTGCTCTACACGACGGGGCCGCTGACCCTCGTCAACCGGCTCCCGACCGGGTTCGGGACGTGGGACGAGGCAACGAACTCGCTGACGGTGACGGGACCCCTTGACGGCGCGCTGCCGGCGAACCCGGACTACGGGACGCCGTACGTCGAGATCGGCACGGAGACGGCGCCGCCGCCGGTTGTTGAGCACCTCGCGGACCTCGTTCGGAAGTCCGCGTGGCCGGAGCGGCACCACTACGTGATCGGCCGGGACCCGGACGGGACGCAGACCCTGTACGGGAAGGTCGAGAACCTCGGCACGGAGGACACCGCCGTGCTCGTCCGGTTCTCCGTCGCGAAGAACGGCGGGCCCGCCACGGGGTACGACTCTGCCACGACGGTTCTGGCGCCCGGGCAGCGGATGGACCTGACGGCCGGCCTCACCGGGCTGACTCCCGGGAAGTACGGCGTGTCCGCCCAGGCCTGGTACGACTCGGACGGGGACGGAATCCCGGACACCGCGGGCGCGAAGGTGAAGCAGTTCTCCTTCGCGGTCGTCCCTTAGGCGAACGCACGGGGGCCTCACGGCCCCCGGATTTCATTTTTTCCTCCGCGCGAAGCGAGCGGAGACGCGGAGCGTTCCTCGCGTCCGTTCGACCGGTGCGCAAGCGTTTATTTATACCGTTCCGGGAATCCCACTGCACAGTAGTCTCGAAGGGAGGGGAACAGGTTTGGAAGTGGTACCCGAAGCCCCCGCGGCGCCGCCTCAGGGGACACCTCCGGAGCCCGAGAAGAAACGGAAGAAACTCCTCGCGCTCGTTCTGGCGGTGGTGATCGTGCTTGCGACAATCGGGATCGCCGCCGTGCTCGTGACCACGAGCCGACCGCCGTCGCGGATCCTCGGCCGGGTCGAGGTCGTTCCGCCCACCTCCACAATTGGGGTCGGGGGAACGAAGGTGTACACCGCCCTCGCGTACGACGCGGCGGACGCCCCGATCAGCTTCACGGCCCTCAGCGTCCAGTGGTCCGTCGCGCCCGCCTCGCTCGGGACGTTCACGAACGTCACGGCCGTGAACACCGTTTTCACGGGCTCGGAGGCCGGCACGGGGACCATTACTGCGCAGGTCACGTTCGAGGGACAGACGAAATCGGGGACGGCGACGATCACAGTGGTTGCGGAATCGAACTGGGCCACCGTCCTGGAATTCACAGGGCTCCCCGCTTCTGCGAAGGTGGGCGCGGCCCTGACGGGCACGGTACGCATCCTGGACCGGTTCTCGCAGCCGTACGCGGACTACGTCGGCACGGTCCGGTTCACGTCCGCACCCCCGGTCGGCGCGACGTTGCCCGCGGCCTACCCGTTCACCGCCGGGGACGCCGGGACTCACACTTTCACGAACGGGTTCACCTTCACGAACCCCGGCTCGTATACGGTGACGGCGCGGGACGCGGCGAACGCCACCCTGACCGCGACGCTGAGCATCACGATCAACCCGTTGGTGGCTCCCGTCGCGGGCGCGACGGCGACGGAGAACCGGTTCGTCGTGTCCTTCGATGGATCCCTTTCTTCGGACGCCGACGGGACGATCGTGTCCTTCTCCTGGGATTGGGGGGACGGCACGCCCGCCGGGAGCGGGGTGGCGCCCACCCACACGTACGCGGGTCAGGGCACCTATACCGTGACCCTCACCGTGACGGACGACGACGCCCTCACGGACACGTTCGGGCTGACCGTTTCCCTGTGGCCGCCGGTCGCCGCATTCACCGTCGGGTTCGCCGGGATGACCGTCAATGTGGACGCATCGACGACGACGGACGCGGATGCGAACATCGTCTCGTACTCCTGGGACTGGGGCGATGGGACCCCCGCGGGCAGCGGCGTCACCGCGAGCCACACGTATGCCGCGGAGGGAGCCTATTCGATCACCCTGACGGTGACCGACGCGGACGGGTTCACGGACTCCGCCCCGCAATCGATCAGCTTGCGGCGCCCCACGGCGAGTTTCACCGCCTCGATCCCTCGGGAGTCCGTCAGTGTCGACGCGTCCGCCTCCTCGGACCCGGACGGGACGATCGTCGTGTACTCCTGGGACTGGGGCGATGGGACCCCCGCGGGCAGCGGCGTCACCGCCGTCCACACGTATATGACCGCGGGCTCGAAGACGATCGTCCTCACCGTCACGGACGATCAGGGTCTCCAGGGAAGCACGTCCCAGACCGTCCTCCCGCGGTTCGCCCCCGTCGCGTGCTTCGTCGCATCGACGAACCTCCTCGTCGTGGATGTGGACGCGGCCTGCACGACGGACGTGGATGCGAACATCGTCTCGTACTCCTGGGACTGGGGCGACGGGACGCCCGCGGGGAGCGGCGTGACCGCGACGCACACATACGGGGCCGCGGGGACGTACACGATCACCCTGAACGTCACGGATGCGGATGGGTTCTGGAGTCTCGCCTCGAGGGATGTCACCGTGAGCGGGACCCTGTTCCCGCCCGTCCCGTGCTTCACCCTGCTCGTGAACGGAGCGGCGGAGCGCCTGGAGGTCGATGCGAGTTGCTCGTCCGACGCGGACGGGTTCATCGCCACGTACTCCTGGGACTGGGGCGACGGGACGCCCGCGGGGAGCGGCGTGACCGCGACCCACGTGTACGCTTCCCCTGGGCTGTACCCGGTCAACTTGACCATTACGGACGACGACGGACTGGTGAACTGGACCGTCCAGTCCGTCTCGTGGTTCCCGCCGACCGCGTGCTTCGCGGTCTCCCGCAATGGATACACGGTCAACGTCGACGCGACATGCTCGTCGGATTCCGACGGACCCATCGCCACGTACTCCTGGGACTGGGGCGACGGGACGCCCGCGGGAAGCGGCGTGACCGCGAGCCACACGTACGCGGGCCCCGGCGTGTACGCGATCACTCTTGCGGTCGCCGACACCGATGGGTTCCGCCGGACCACGCCGTCATCCGTGTCGATGTTCCCGCCCGCGGCCCTGTTCGACCTCTCCACAGTGCTGTTCACGGTCAACGTCGACGCGTCCGCCTCCTCGGACCCGGACGGGACGATCGTCTCGTTTTCCTGGGACTGGGGCGACGGGACGCCCGCGGGAAGCGGCGTGACCGCGACGCACACATACGCGGGCGCGGGCAGGTACACGGTGGCCTTGACGGTCACGGACAACGACGGGTTCACGGCCTCGGCGCAAAAGGATGCGAGCGTGAACGGGACGACGCTCGACTACACCTTCTACGACTTCTTCAACGTCCCGCTCGACACGTGGTGGACGGACACCCAGCAGCGCCAGCGCGTGTACGGGGACGTCGTCCTCAACAACGCGTACCCGTACATCACGTGGTATCCGTGGGCGGAGGACCGGAACGACCCCACGATCTACACGATGTACAGGATGGATGTCGAGGGCCGGAACCTCCCCGGGTACTCGGTCGACGACCCGGTGATGCTCCCAAGGTTCGGACCGAACCTCCCGGGCGGCTCCGTCCAGATGGACCTGTACATGCAGTACGTCTCGAATGCCCGCCGGAACGATCTCCGGACTTCCTGCATCTTCATCCCGGCCGGCAACATGGACGGGTTCATCATCGAAGTCCAAGGCACGTTCACGATGAACACATCCACGTCGCGAGAGCTGTTCAACGTCGTCGGCGACCCCGCCACATGGTGGCCGGCGAACACGCAGCCCGGCTGCACGAACTATGGGGCGTTCGAGTCCCAGTACGAGACGTGGCTGATGAACCAGGGGAACGTCGTGTACGACGTCTACAACGCGTTCGAGTACACGTACTCGCCCTGGGTCACAGACATCTCCGCCACCTACGACGCGGTGAGCGACGTCACCACGGTGACGTTCCACCACATTACGTGGGGCGGCGAGGTGTTGTACGCCCGCTGGTTCTACTGGGGGACCACAGATTACGCGGCCGGGACCCCGATGGGATGGTGGGGCCAGGAGCTCGGCTGGTTCGAGAACTGGACCTTCAACGCAACGATATCGAACGACCTCGACTTCCGCCTCACGACCGCGCTCGCGTACCAGTTCAGCAACGTCGGGACGATCGGCAACGATGGGATCTGGAACACCGCGGACGACAACTCGACGTGGGTCTGGGAGCCAATGCTCATGGACTATTTGTATCAGACCATCGCGCACCCGCGGTCGGAGCTGACGCCGTACCAGGCCCGCCAGTACCTGCACACACAAATCGGGAGCATCTACTACGGAACGAACTACCGGTACGAGTACGTCCCGATCACATGGAACCTCCGTCTCGGCGGAACGTGGACGTTCAAGTTCCCGACGGGCTCCGTGTGGTTCTACGACCCGTTCCCGAGCCTTGAAAACTCCAATCCGGCCGACCTTGTCCACTACGCGACGTCGTGGACCCTCGACAGTACGGTCCCTCCGGGAATCGGCACGTGGGACCCGTCCACGTACACACTCCGAGTTGTCGGTCCGACGAACATCGTCGCGCCTCCGAACCCGGACTTCGGGCAGCCGATCGTGGTGATGCGGCCCGGGTAGGCAGGCGCGAGGCCGTCCCGCTTCGGGAACTAGCGACAGCGATGGGCGGTGCCCAGTACGGCGGGTTCGCTAGCTAGAAATAGCGCGCGCACGCTCTCGGAACCGTCCCCTCAGGTGGTTCCCTTGGCCTCCATTCCCGCCGAAGCCGCCCCGACACGCTCGAAGAAGACCCTGTGGCTGGCCATCGTCGTGATCATGGTCGTCCTCGCGGTCGGCGGAATCGCGGCGTACGTCCTTCTGGCACCGAGCCCGAACCAGCCACCCGTGGCGGCCTTCACGTACGTCGTGGACGGGCTCGCCCTCTCGGTCAACGCGGCGGGCTCGACGGACCCGGACGGGGAGATCGCGTCGTACGCGTGGTCCTGGGGGGACGGCGCGACGGGCTCTGGTAGGAGCGCGACCCATACGTACGCGTTCGCCAACGTCGTGACGGTGGTCCTGACGGTGACGGACAACGGGGGAGCGACGGGGGATACCTCCCGCTCGATTCAGCTCGAGGACCGTCCCGCGGCCCGCTTCACCCTCGACCGCGACCTGATGCACGTCGATGTGGACGCGTCTGCGTCCCAAGCCCGGAACGGGACGATTGCGTCGTACGCGTGGGACTGGGGCGACGGGACGCCCGGGGCGAGCGGCGTCACGGCCGCCCACGACTACCGGGCCCTGGGGAAGTACGACGTGACGCTGAACGTAACGGACAGTCGCGGATCGAGTTCGACGGCGGTCCGGATCGCCTCGGTGGCGAACTCGACCGTCGACGTCACGATGTCGGGCTTCTTCGAGATCCCCTACGCGGAGTGGTGGTACTCCCTGCGGGGTCCCGTGTACGGGGACTACGTGCTCGAGAACTCCACGCCCTACACGAACCTGTACCCGTGGGCGGGGGACCTGAACGACACGTTCGTCCACACGAATTTCCGGGAGACGATTAGGGGCCGGAACCTGAGCGGGTACTCCGTCGCGAACCCCGTGTTCTTCCCCGTCCTGAACGCGTCCGTGGCCCCCGCCCCCGGCGCCACGGCGGATGTGGACTGGTATCTGCAGTACATCGACACCCCTCGGAAGAGCCAGCTGACCGCGAGCGGGTGGTTCATCTCCGCCGGTTGGATGGACGGCTTCCTGAGCGAGTGGACGATGTCGGTCACGATGGACTACAACACGAGCCGGAGGGCGTTCAACGTCACCGGGGACCCTGCCGCGTGGTGGGCCGCGAACACGGTCTCCGGGCCGAACCAGGGCTGGCTCGACAACCTGTACGGGAACTGGCTCGAAACCCAGGGCAAGGACACGCTCGACGTGTGGAACGCGTTCGAGTGGTACTACACGGCATTCTACATCGATGTGAGCGCGACGGTCCGGACGAACCCGGACGGCTCGAACACGACGGTCGCGAAGGTGTACCTGATCAGCTGGGGCCAGGAGGTCCTGATCGCCCGTTGGTTCTACTGGGGCAGCGGGACATACCCGGACGGGACCCCCAATGGCTGGCGCAAGGAGGAAGTCGGATGGTTCGAGGACATGACGTTCAACGGGACGCTGAGCGACCACCTCGACCTCGACCTCACGGGTGTGATGGGGTACCAGTTCGTCGCGATCGCGCACCAGGGCTCGGACGGCCTGTGGCGCACGCCGGACGACGTTCCGATGTGGGTCTGGTACCCTCAGCTCATGGACTACATCTACAGCGTGCCGGCCCACCCGAAGTCCGAGCTCGACCGGTGGACCGGGCTGCAAAAGGTGAACGCCCACCCCGGGACCCCGTACTACGGGCAGCCTTTCCAGATCGACTTTGCGTACGTCGCATGGGACTTGGTCGCAGGAGAAACGATTACAATCATCATGCCGACGGGGGATATCCGGTGGTACGATCCGTACACGTCGTACTGGGACGCGACGAGGCAGACGCCGAACTTCTACGGGCCGGACGGTATTCGCGGCACGGCGGACGATGCCGTCTTCCTGGCGCCCGCGAAGTTCCGCGGGATCATCCCGTCCGGCGTCGGGTACTGGGACGACGCCACGATGACGGGGTACGTCGCCGGACCCGCGACGGTCGGCGGCGGGAACCCGCCCCTCGACGGACTCCCGCGTTTCGAGTTCGTCCCACGAATCTAGTGGCTCAGGCGAACTTGATCCGGTTCCAGGCGGGAATCAGGAGGTCCTGCGTGACCTGGACCCCCACGTCCTCCTGGTAGTCGCACCTCGCGAGGTCGCCCGCCGTCGGGTAGATTCGGGTGTCCTGGCGCGGGTCGTACCCGTTCGGGTACACGGTGAGCGTCTCGTAGGCGCAATCGTTCGGTGTCGCATACAGGTTCCAGTCCGTGATCGCGGCGCCCTGGTCGCACGTGAGGAAGAAGTCGATGAACTCGTGCGCGAGCCAGAGGTTTCGGGACTCCCGGTGGATCACGGCGTTGTCGATCCACCGCGCGCCCCCCTGCTTCGGGACGAGGTAGTTGACGGGGTAGTTCGAGTTCGAATACGGCTGGACCGCGTACATGATGTCCCCCGACCACGCGTGGTTCGCGTACGTCGTCTCCTGCACCAGGTACGGCCCCTGGTTCTGGGTATTGAACTGGAGCAGGTTCGGCCTCACCTCTCCTAGCAACATCTGTTCGACCTCCCCGATCCTCTCCGGACTGGTCTCGTTCTCCGTCCACTGGTACATGCCGTTGTACGGCGGGTTGGGGTTCCGCGGAATCGAAGTCGGCACATAGCCGAGGTTCAACTGTTCGTCCCATCCGGCCATCTTCATGCCCGCGCCGAGGACCTCCCGCATGTCGTCCAACATGAGCATCCGGTTCTGGAGCGTGTATCCGTTCCACGACGGTCGCCGGAACACGTCCCACCCGAGGCCCTCCATGTCCGCCTCAGAGAACACGGTCGTATTGTACCCGATGCCCGTCGTGCCCCACTGGTAGGGGACCGCCATCCGGGAGCCGTCGGGCCGGAACGCGTACGGCGTCCCGAGGGGCGTGCGGAAGTCCCCGAGGGGCTGCCCATCGTCTAGGTTCACGAGGTTCGGCAGCCACGCCTCGTTCATGTTGTACAGGAGTCCCGCGCGGTCCATGATCTGGGCCATGTAGTTCGTTGGGAACATGACGTCGAACCGCCGGCCGGATGCCGTCACCCACGTGAACAACTCCTCGTTGCTCGTGTAGATCTGGGTCCGGACATCGATGTCCCGGTTGTACACCTGCTTGATGTGGTTCTTGAACGCGACGATGAACGAGCCCGGCCAGTAGTCGTACCACTGCGCGAGGCGGAGCTCGTTCGACGTGAAGACGCCCTCCGGGACCTTCTCGTAGTCCACGACCCCGGGCGAGATCTCATAGGACCGAAGCCCGCCCCGGGTCCCATACCGAATGATCCCGTTCAGCAAGCCTCCGCCGAGGGCCGCGACGCCCGCGATCCCGAGGGCCCCAAGGCCCAGCCTGAGAAACCTCCGGCGGCTCGCATCGAACGGCTTCCCCGGGGGCGTTTCGCTCGCCATCGAACGGTCCATTCAGCGAGCGCACGCGCACGATTTACACTTTCCGGCGCACCCTTAAGACCGTCTCACCGGACGACGACCACGTTCTCGGGGTGCCAGCCGATCTGCACGCGGGAGCCGACGCCCGCGAACTCGCCGAGGTCGCGGATCTGGACCTGGGCCGTGACCCGGTGGCCCGAGTCGAGTTCCACGATGAGCTTCCCGGAGGACCCCGTGTATACCTCGTCCACGACCCTCCCCTCGTACCGGTTCTCGCACGGCTGGGCGTCGGGGCCGACGCGGACTTTCTCGGGACGGATGGCGAGGGTCAGCCTCTGGCCTCGCTCCACCCCGTTCGCGGGGGCCAGCGAGGACATCCCGCCGTGGTCCACGGTCGCCACCCGGTCGACCGCGGTCACCTCCCCGTCGAGCAGGTTCGTCTCCCCGATGAACCCCGCGACGAACTTCGTCGCGGGTCGCTCGTAGATCGCGCGGGCGTCGCCGACCTGCTCGATGCGGCCCTTGTTCATGATCCCGATGTCGTCGGACATCGTGAGGGCCTCCTCCTGGTCGTGGGTGACGAAGATGAACGTGATCCCGACGCGCTTCTGGAGCTTCTTAAGCTCCACTTGCATCGCGCGCCGCAGCTTCAGGTCGAGTGCGCCGAGCGGCTCGTCGAGGAGGAGGACCCGCGGCTCCGTGACGAGGGCCCGCGCGAGGGCGACCCTCTGCCGTTCGCCGCCGCTCAGCTGCCAGATTCGCCGAGCGCCGTATCCGGGCAGCTCGACCAGGCCGAGGGCGGTCGTCACCCTCGACGTGATCTCCCGCTCCGGGACCCGGCGCATTCGGAGCCCGAACGCGATGTTCCCTGCCACATCTAGGTGCGGGAAGAGGGCGAGGCTCTGGAACACCATGCTCGTGTTCCGGAGGTAGGGCGGCAGGTGGGTGACGCGGGATCCGCCGAGGAGCACCTCGCCCCGGGTCGGCCTCTCCAGGCCGCCGATCATCCGGAGGACCGTCGACTTCCCGCTGCCGCTCGGACCAAGGAGCGTGAAGAACCGCCCGCGCTCGATTTTGAATGAGACGTCGTTGACGGCCGTCACATCGTTGTCGAACACCTTCACGAGGTGCTGGACCTCGACGTCATATTCCAAGAGGAATCCCCAGCCCCGTTCCAGGGAGGGCCGGCCTCTATAAAGAGCTTCGCGGCCTGCACCGTTGCCCATGTCTTGTCTATATTAACCCCCGCCCCCTTCCCCGGGGCGGGGAGCGAATGGGTGCGCCGGTCCCTCCCGCAACGGGCCCCGCGCCGGCGTCCGCCGGGGTGGCCCGCGCTCGTGCGAGAGCACCCCGACCGCCGCCGCCCGCGGTCCCAAGCGTGCGGGCGAAGGCCGCTGGCGTCCTTACCGCGCCGGTGACCTGGCTTCTCGTCTTCCTCCTGATCCCCCTCGTCCTCGTCGCGGCGGTCGGCTTCGCGACCGTCCAGTCGAACTACCTCCTCGACTTCGGGCGCCTCACGCCGGAGAACTACGTGGCCGTGTTCAACCCGTCCGGCGAAGCGTTCCGCCTCCTGTGGAGGAGCCTGGGGATCGCGTTCGGGGCGACCGTCGCCTCCCTCGTCGTTGGGTACGCGATGGCGTACTACATCGCCCGCATCGCGAAGGAGAAGTGGCGGGGCATCCTGATGGCCCTCGTCGTGATCCCGTTCTGGGTCACGTTCATCGTCCGCATCTACGGGCTCCTCCTCTTCGTCCGGCCGGACGGCTTTGTGGACGGGTTCTTCCAGACCCTCGGGCTCCCCGGGGTCGGGGACTACTTCGTCACGAACTTCGGGGTGGGCACGGACTCCCTGCTAATCTTCACGCTCGTGTACGTCTGGCTCCCGTTCATGGTGCTCCCCCTGTTCACCTCCCTGAGCAAGATCGACCCGCAGCTCCTCGAGGCGGCGTCCGACCTCGGGGCCTCCCGCCTGCGGGCCTTCTGGAACGTGACCCTGCCGCTGAGCCTCCCCGGAATCGTCACGGGCTCGATCTTCGTGTTCATCACGACCCTGGGGAGCTTCGTGGAGCCGAGCTTTCTCAGCGCGGAGTACATGATTGGGAACTTCGTCGAGACGCAGTTTTCGGGGACCCAGGGCGTCGGGATCCCTCTTGGTGCCGCGGCGTCCGTGTTCATCATCATCTCCACGATGCTCCTCGTCACGATCTACGCCCGATACGCGGAACTCGAGGAGTCGGGGACGTTCGGGGCGGTGAAGAAGCGGGGTCGGCTCGCGACCCTCCTCCGGTTTGTCGGGATTCTGCTCGTCCTCGCGGTGCTCGGCGCTGCGGCGGCATACTTCCTGGCGGGGGCGCTCACCGCGGCGTCCACGGGCGGGATCCTGGATGCCGCCCTCCTCGTCGGGCTGCTGAACCTGTTCTTTGCGTACGCGTATGAGGAGACGGGGGCGACGTTCCGCAGGATCGCCACCTCCGAGAAGCGGCTGGAGACTACGGACGCCGTGGCGGTCCTGTTCGTCGTGGCCGCGGTCTGGCTGGTGGGGCGGTTCGCTCTGTTCTCGGTGGGGGTCGCCGCCCATGGGTGGACCGCGACAAGCGTCGCGGAGATCCTGATTGGCGCAGTCGCGGTGTTCCTCGGGTTCCTCGCGCTCGGCGTGGCGGGCGTCGTCCTGATTCGGAACCGCCGGATTGTGGCGACGCAGTCCTGGATGGCGACGCTACAGCTGCTCACGCAGGGGAAGCACGTCCTCGGCGTCCTCGTCCAGGGAACCACCCGGGCCCTGGATCGCGTCGCGGAGCGAGCGGGCCGCCGTCTCCTGGCGGCCTTTACCGCGATTGTGCTCCTCGTGTTCTTTATGCCCCTGATCCTCATGACGGTCTTCTCGTTCACCGCGGGCTTCAACCCGTCCGCTTGGGAAGGCTTCTCCTTCCGCTGGTACATTGGCGCCGGCGCGGGCGAGGTCGAGCGCGACTTCCTGTTCAAGTGCGACGCCAGCGAGTGCTCCGTCCTGAGCTCCCTCGGGACAAGCGTCGTCGTCGGGGTCGCGTCCGCCTTCCTCTCCCTCATCTTCGGCCTCCTTGCCGCGTTCGCGATTGACCGCTACGCCTTCCGGGGGAAGGCGGTCCTGAACAATGTTATGTATCTGGGCCTCGTGATCCCCAGCATCGTAATGGGGATCTCCCTCTCGATCCTCGTGCGGGTCGCGAACGATTCCATCCTGGGCCCGAACCTCCTTCAGTGGGAGTTCGGACTAGCGTCCCTCATCGTCGGCCACACGACGTTCAACATCCCCCTCGCGACCCTCGTCCTCCTGATCAGCTTCCGGGAGTTCGACAAGTCGCTGGAGGAGGCCGCGATGAACCTCGGCGCGGGGCCGCTCACGACGTTCTTCCGGGTCACGCTCCCGAACATCAAGGCGGGGATCGTGTCCACGCTGCTCCTCACGTTCACGTTCTCGTTCGACGAGTTCCCCGTGTCGCTGTTCCTCGCGGGGTCGAACCCCACGTACCCGATTGTCGCGTGGGGCCTGCTGTCCAAGAAGATTCCGACGCCGGAGGCGAACGCGGCCGCGACCCTAATCCTCGTGATCTCCCTGGTGTTCGTCCTGCTCGCGAACAAGGTGCAAAAGGGCGGGGCCATCTTCCGCTTCTGATCAGGGCGCGAGGTATCCGCCGTCCACCGGGAGGTCCGCGCCCGTGATGAACGCCGCATCGTCGGACGCCAGGAACAGGACCGCGCGGACGACGTCCTCCGGCGTGCCGAGCCGGCCGAGTGGGTGGCGGGCGATCTCAGCTCTCTCCGCCGCGCGCGGGTCCGGTTGATCCCTGAGCCACTCGTCGTACATGTCCGTCCGGATCACGCCGGGGCTCACGGAGTTCACGCGGATGCCATATCTCGCGAGTTCGACGGCCAGGACCTTCGTCAGCAGCAGTGCGCCCGCCTTCGAAGCCGCATACGCCGCCTCGCCCGCGATGCCGACATGCGCGCTGATCGAGCAGTTGTTGACGATCGAACCGCCCCCGCGCCGCCGCATCGCCGACACGACCTCACGGGCCATGAGGAAATAGCCCTTCAGGTTCACCGCGAGCTGGCGGTCCCACTCCCGTTCCGTCGTCGCCTGGACGGGTTTCTGAAGGTAGACGCCCGCGTTGTTGAACAGTACGTCGATGCCCCCGGATGCTCGCAGGACGGACCCGACGAGGCGCCTAACGTCCGCGGAGCGGGACACGTCCCCGCGAAGGAAGCGGACGTCCTCGGACACCCGGCGCAAGGTGCGTACCGCGACCCTCCCGCGGTCCGCCCGTCGGCCGACGATCGCGACCCGGGCTCCCTCCTCCAGGAACGCGCGCGCGGCGGCGAGGCCGATGCCGGAGGTGCCGCCGGTGACGAGTACGACCCGTCCGGAGAAGCGCATGTCTCCTCCCCCACCTGCGGACGGTCGGTCCCGCGATATACTTTGCGTCACACGTGCGGCGGGACCGGTGTCTCTTCCCCGTACTGCGCGACCTGGTTCTTCACGGCCTCGATCATGACCGTGGGCACTTTCGGCCGGTGCCGGCGAGCCTCGCGGGCGATTGCCGCGAGCGCGTTGTCCGCGACCTCGAGGGCGTGGTCGACGTCCTCCTCCGTGTGCTCGGAGCACAGGAACGCGCGCTCGCCGACGTTCGGGATCCCGAACAGGACGTTGTTCCCGAGGCAGTGGATGAACCAGTTCCACCAGCGGTGGTTGTTCGCGTTCAGGGTGTCCCGGAAGTCCCGGATCTCGTCCTGCGTCGTGAAGTACATGTTCCCGATCGAGCCGACGTACTCGACCCACGCGGGGATCTTGCGGTCGTCCGCGAGGTCCTGGAGGCCGGCGAACAGCCTCCGGCCCAAGGCGTTCACGTGGTCGTAGATGCCCGGGTTCTCCCGGAGGATCTGCAGGCACTTCAGGCCCGCCGCGACGCTCACCGGGTGGCCGTTGTACGTCCCCGCGTGGAACGTCCCGTGCTTCCACCCGCGCCCCGGCGTGATTACGTCCATGATCTGGGACTCCCCGCCGAAGCCCGCGAGCTGGAACCCGCCGCCCGCGATCTTCCCGAAGCACGTCAGGTCCGGCGTGACGTCGTAGTACTCCTGCGCCCCGCCGAGGGCGAGGCGGAAGCCCGTGAGCACCTCATCGAAGATCAGGACGATGCCGAGCTGCCGGGTGATGCGGCGGAGGTGCTTCAGGTAGTTCCCCTTGGGGACGATGACCCCGGGCCCGCACAGGACGGGCTCGATGATCACCGCCGCGAGGTCGTCCACGTTCCGCTCGAGGATTTCCGCGGTCGCGTCCACGTCGTTGTACGGGAAAATCACGGTGAGGTCGCTGATCGCCTTCGGGACCCCGCGCCCCATCGGGATCGCCCGATAGTTCCCGTTCATCCGGCGGGCCGTGCGGCTGTCCATGTCCAGGCTCTGGAGCACGTAGTCGTGGGCGCCGTGGTACGCGCCCTCCGCCTTCGCGATCTTGTCCTTGCCCGTGTACGCGCGCGCGGCCCGGAGCGCGTGCATCGTCGCCTCCGTCCCGCTGTTCGCGAGGCGGGCCTTCTTCACGCTCGGGATCGCCTTCCGAAGCGTGTCGAGGTACTCGACGTACAGGGTCGTCGTCACGCCGAGCATCGAGCCGGACTCGAGTTGCCGAATCACCTCGATGGCGATGTCCCGGTTGTTGTGGCCGAGGAGGAGGGACCCGAACCCCATCATGAAGTCGAGGATCTTGTTCCCGTCCACGTCGTAGATGAACCCGCCGTCGCCGTAGTCCGCGAAGAACGGATGGGGCTTGAAGTACCGGATGTTCGACTCGACCCCACCGGGCGTGATGCGGCTCGCCCGCTTGAAGAGCTGCGCGGACCTTCGGTGCCTTGCGAGATACCTGCGGCTGAATCGCTGGGACGGCATGGAGCCACCCCCTCCCTGGGCCCCCGCGTGGCGGGGCGTTGGAGTCCGGCGGTTTGGGGGAACCGAAGCGCGGTCCGAGTTCCCCACAACCCCGAAGACCGCGCTCCGGGGAAGCCGTCTGGACTCACCCAGATCGGGCATCCTAGCCATGGCCGCGGAGGCTATGAATAGCTTTCGAATAGAGGTCGAATCTTGCGAATTACAGAATCCGGGAACGAATTTTCTAGGTCCGGGCTAAAACGGCCGGATCCCGAGTCTGTCCCCCCGTCCTTATATATTGACACTTAACGATTTAAATAGGGCCGAGCGGGCCCCATGCGACGGGCGGCCCGGTCAACGTATATAATGGAGCCGGGGGAGGGCTCCGCGTGCGTTCTCATACACGGGAGTCCATAAACGGACAATGTGTTTCGGTGTCCGTCGAGTCTCCTTACGTCAGGATACGTTCCTCAAGGATACGCTCCCGGATCTCCACGTCCCGCCCTTTGATCGCCCGGAAGACCTTGGCGGGCTCCAGCTGCTCCGGCACGAGGACGCCCGGGCCCGGGGTCTCGTGGTCCAGGACGAGCCGGGCGCCCACCGCGGCGCCCGTGCCGGTGAGCCACGCGGTGCCGCTCGTCCCGTGCCGGCGGCCCGCCCCGACGTGGTCCATCGCGGACCACACAACGTGCGTGACCGGGACGCCGTCCCGCCGTCCGATCGTCTCGACCAGGATTGCGGCGTGGCCCGTGATTTTGCCCGCGAGCGAGCCCGGCGGCGGAATCTTCGCGAGCAACGCCTCGCGGGAGCCCGGCTCCAGGAGCCCGAACCGTCCGATCATCTGGAGGGTCTGGACCGTGTCCGGCAGGAGGGCGAGCTTGAAGTCGACGTTCCTCGGCTTCCGGCCCAGGAACAGGGGGATTGTCTCGACCTCCTCGTGGTTCACGTTGTACACGGGGACGGGCCCGACCGGCGGCGGGAACGGGTACTCCTCTCGCCCGCTGAAGGGCGGGACCTTCCTCCACGCGCCGTCCTCATACACCGTGGCGGGCTGGAGGGTCTCCTCGATGAACACCTCGGGGCTGAACAGGCAGATGAACGGGTGCTCCTCCGAGCGCGCGGTCTCCCCGTCCCGGATCCGCACCGCGTCGACCTCGTCCATCCCGTCCGCGGCGTGTCGCGCGAACACGTTCGCGAGGCCCGGGTCCTCGCCCATCCCCAGGACCGCGGTCCGCCCCGCCCGCCGCCACCGGTCGTGCAGGGCGAGCTGGTCCTTCCCGCCACCCGCGAGGTCCAGGTAGTCCACGCCCCCCTCCAGGGCCGCGTCCATCACCGCCAGGTTGTACTTCGGGAGGGCCGCGTTGATCACGAGCGCGGAGCCGCGCAGGGCGGCCCGCACCGCGTCGTCGTCCGCGAGGTCCAGCGCGAGGGGCCGGACCCGCTTCGATCCCGCCGCCCGCACGAGCGCCTTCGCCCGCCCCGCGTTCACGTCCGCGGCGACGACTTCGCCCACGTCCCGCTCACGTCCCAGGTGCGTCGCGATGACGGTCCCGACCGCCCCGCACCCGAGCAGGAGGACCCGCTTCTCCGGTTTCGCGCCGATGGTGTCGAACCTCGCGCGGCGAACCTGGGTCGGATAGATGAAGCCTCCGAAGAAGGCTCATATAGCGGGCGGTGCCCGCGCCGGCCGGACCGCACCATCCTTATCTAGAACCCGCTCCGTGCCCGCGGGCGCGGTGTTCCAAAGCCTCGTCACCCGGCGCGGGCGCACGCACCGGTACCTCCGGGTCCTGTACCTCTCGAACTTCATCCTGCGGCTCGCGTTCGGGTTCGTCCTCCTCACGCTGCCGTTCTACGTCGTGAAGGACCCGCGGTTCCAGAGCAACACCCTCCTGGCGGTGGCGGTGATTGCGGTCCCGTACCCGTTCGCGGAGATGCTCACCGCGAACTGGTTCGGGTCGATCTCGGACAAGGTGGGGCGGAAGCGGGTGATCGTCACCGGGTCCGCGTGGGCGATGGGGATGGTCCTCCTGTACCCGCTCACCCAGGACACGTTCGCCCTCGCGGCGATCCACGGCCTCCACGGAATCGGCGCCGCCGCCACCGTCGCGCCGTCGATCGCGATGATCGCGGACTACGCGGATCCTCGGGACCGCGGGCGCCAGATGGGGTTCTACGACTACTCCACCTTCGCCGGGTACATCATCGGCGTCGTCCTCGCGGGGGCCCTCATCGAGGCCCTCGGCGGCCTCGGGTTCGACCCGGTCTCCGCCGTCCGCCTCACGTTCCTCCCGATGGCGGCGTTCCTCGGCGTCTCCGCGCTCGTCCTGCAGCTGTACGTCCGGAAGGAGCGCGTGACCGCGGTGAAGGCGAAGCTCTTCGACTTCCGGGACCTCCGGGAGGTGCTGAAGGTCCGCGAGATCGGCGTGCTCCTACCCGTGTGGCTGATCATCTCCACGATCCTGGGGCTCGCCCTCACGTACCTGCCCCGGGTCCTGTTCGAGGCGGAAATCACTGCGATGGGCATCGGCCTCCTGTTCGGGGGCGTCGGGCTCGCCCTCCTCCTGCTCCAGCCCCTGTGGGGGAAGGTGTCGGACGTCGTCGGAAGGGTGCCCGTGATGTTCTACGGCATCCTCAGCATCCTCGGGGTGATCGTGATGGCGGCGCTGTTCTGGTCCCACATCCTCGCGCGGGAGCCGCTGTACCTGGCCCCCGTGGGCCTCCTTGCGCTCGGGGCCGGGGCGTTCGTGCCATCCGCGCTCGCCCTCATGGCGGACACGGCGCCGGAGGCGAAGTACGGGGCGACGATGGGCCTGTACTCGTTCGCCCTCGGGTTCGGGTTCTTCGTCGCGGAGCTCAGCGGGCTCGTGATCATCGCCGTCTACGCGTACTCCATGACCGAGAGCCAGGTGCGGGAGGTGATTGGCGCAGCCCTCCAGGGCCTCTTCTACTTCGCACTCGCCCTGATTGCGGCGGCCGTCCTGCTGATGGTCCGGTTCTTCGTCCTCGGCCGGAAGAAGGAGCGCGACGCGCGGGCCGCGCTGGAGGAGCTGCGGGAGGAGCGGCCCTGATTCTTCCGGTGGAAAAGAGGAGTGCGGCGGCCAGGATTTGAACCTGGGAACCCCTGCGAGATCAGACCCTGAATCTGACGCCTTTGACCATGCTTGGCGACCGCCGCATGGGGGCCTTGCCATGAACGGGGCGGGCAAGAACGTTGCGGTCCGCGGGGCTGCGGGCATGCCGCGGAAGCCTTTTTCCTGCCCCCGCGCATCCGCAGGGGCATGCTCGAACGCCGCGACTACCGCATGATCGCGGACGCGAAGGCGGCCGAGGTCTGGCCGAAGGCGTGGGAGTTCTGGCAACGCGCGGGCTTCGCTCTGTACAACGTCGCGCCGAACCACTTCACCGGCTCCTCCCACTACTCGAAGATCGGCCTGAGCCGCGAGGTCGAGCTCCGGCTCGTGGAGGCGAACAACGCGGTGTACGTCGACCTCGCGTTCCGGGCCCGCTTCACGGAGGCGGGCGCGGTCGGGGGCGCGGCCGCGGCGGTCCTGTTCTGGCCCGTGGCGGTCGTCGGCGGGGCCCTCTCGTGGTCCGAGTACGAGAACGAGGCGAGGGCCCTGCTTGCGACCTTCTGGCACCACCTGTGGCAGGCGACCGGGAAGCCGAGCCAGATCCTGTTCGCGACGGCCCCGTCGTTCGGGCAGCCGTACACGGTGATGCCCCCGCCGCCCCCCGCGTCCACGGTCGCGAAGGTGTGCGCGAAGTGCGGGGCCGCGATGGCCGCGGAGTGGAAGGTCTGCCCGTACTGCGGCGCGCCCTCGGGGTGAGGGCGGCGGGCGCTAGCCCTTCTTCATGATCTTCATGAACCCGGAGGACTCGAAGACCTGGAGGCTCCGCTTCTGGAGGACGTCCTCGAACTCCTCCCAGCTGATCACCTCGATGCGGTTGTTCCGCCCCTTCGTGAACTGGATCGCGTCCTCGGTGCCCTTCACGCGCCCGGGCTTCAGGCCCGCCTTCCGGGCCTTCTCCTTCGCGGCTTCCACGCTGATCGGTTCCATCACCATCTCACGTCCCCTCCGGACCTCTCCGCGGGCGATATCGCGGCCGGATTCAAAGGTCGCTATATAACCGTTCGGAAGAGCGGGGCGCGGCGGCGAGGCGAATCGCTGGGTGTCCGGGTGGGCCCGAGTATTGATATTCGGTAGCGAGGGCTTAACGTGCCCCGAGCCGTTGTGGTGTGCGTGGGAGGAACCCGCGAGTCCTGGGAACCGGCCAAGCCTCGCAAGGCGCTCGTCCTCCCGCCCGAACTGGACATGGGCGCGCTCAAGCTGGACGACCTCGAGTTCGACCTCGGCCGCGAGGTCGCGCGCATGAAGTCCGAGGATCAGGCGCGGACCGGTTCGCCGCACCCGCCGTCGAGGCCGCGGTAGTCGTACCCGCCCGCGTCACGGAAGGGTTTTGAGAGAGCCAGGGATTGACCCGCCGTGCGGCTCTTCGGTTCGTCTGGGATCCGCGGAATCGCGAACGTGGACGTGACCCCGGACCTGGCGATGGCGGTGGGCCGCGTCCTCGGCTCGTCCTACGGAGATGTGATCGTGGGCCGGGACCCCCGCCTGACCGGGGAGATGCTCGCGTCCGCCCTCACCGCAGGTGTCCTCGCGTCGGGTGCGGACGCGACGGATGCCGGGATGGTGAGCACGCCGACCCTCGCGCGGGCCGCGAGGGACCACAAGTGCGGGGCGGTCGTCACGGCATCACACAACCCCGCCCCGTACAACGGCATCAAGCTGTGGAACCCGGACGGGGTCGCGTTCGACGAGGCCCAGCAGGAGGAGGTCGAGGCGGCCCTCGAGAATCGGGACTTCCGCCATGCGAGCTGGGACCGCGTCGGGACCGAGAGGGTCGCGACGGACCTCGTCGCCCGCCACAAGGAGGCGGTCCTCTCCGCGGTGGGCCGCGCAGACCGGAAGGTCGTCGTGGACTGCGGGTCCGGCGCAACGTCCACGATCACGCCGTTCGTCCTGCGGGAGATGGGGTGCCGGGTGATCGCCCTGAACGCGCAGCCGGACGGGCACTTCCCGGGGCGGGACCCGGAGCCCACGGAGGAGAACCTCGAGGTCCTGCTGCACACGGTCCGCGCGACGCACGCGGACCTCGGGATCGCCCACGACGGCGACGGGGACCGGATGGTCGCGGTCGACGAGCGCGGCGCGTTCGTGGGCGGGGACGCGCTCCTCGCGGTCTTCGCAAGGCGGGAGGTGAAGCGCTCCGTGGTCGTCCCCGTGGACACGTCGATGGCGATCGAGGAGATGCTGCCCGGCGCGAAGGTCATCCGCACCCGCGTCGGGGACGTGTACGTGGCCCAAGAGGTCCGCCGCCACCGGGCGGACTTCGGCGGGGAGCCGTCCGGCACGTGGATCTTCCCGCGGGTCACCCTGTGCCCGGACGGCGTGTACGCGGCCGCGCACCTCGTCGACCTCGTTACGGAGACGCCGCTCTCGCAACTCGTGGCGGGCGTCCCGCGGTATCCGATTCTCCGGGGTGCCGTCCCGTTCCCCGCCCGCGAGCGGGCGGCGGTGACGGCGCGGCTCGACGCCGCGTTCGCGGCCTTCGGCGGGCAGGTCGAGACGGTCGACGGATGGCGGGTCGCGTTCGAGGATGGCTGGTTCCTCGTCCGCCTCTCCGGCACGGAGCCGAAGGTCCGGATCACCGCGGAGGCCCGCACGGAGCCGCGGGCGAAAGAGCTTTACGAACTCGCCTCATCGAAGGTCCGGGCGGCGGCATGAAGGCCTGGATCCTGAGCGCGGGGGAAGGGACGCGGATGCGGCCCCTCACCGCGAACCTGCCGAAGCCCCTCCTGCCCGTGGCGGGGAAGCCGTTCCTCGCGCACACGGTCGAGGCTCTCCGCGAGGCGGGCGTCGCCGAGATGTCCGTGCTGATCGGGTGGCAGGGCCGCCGCGTGAAGGAGTACTTCGGCCGCGGGGACGCGTTCGGTGTGCGGATCGCGTACGAGGAGCAGAACGAGCGGCTCGGCACCGCGCACGCGGTCGGCCTCGCCCGCACGCACGTCGACGGGGACTTCCTGAGCGTGAACGGCGACGTCGTGATCTCCGCGCGGGCGGTGAAGGGCCTCCTGGAGTTCCACGGGAAGGCGAAGGCCCCCGTGATGGCGGTCGCGGAGGTCGAGGACCCCGCCGCGTTCGGCGTCGTCGAGCTCGACGGAGACCGCGTCGCCCGCTTGGAGGAGAAGCCGAAGGCCCCGCGGTCGAAGCTGATCAACGCGGGCGTGTACGTGTTCCCGAGGGACGTGTTCGCGGCGATCGACCGGACCCCGAAGTCCCCCCGCGGGGAGTTCGAGATCACGGACACGATCCGGATGATGATGGCGGACGCCGATGTGTACGCGTACCGCCTGCCGGACCCGTGGATCGACGTGGGTCGGCCGTGGGACCTCCTCGCCGCGAACGAGATCCTGATGCGGGGCCTGAAGGGTCGCGTCGACGGGGAGGTCGACCGGGCCGCTACGCTCGCGGGCGAGGTCGTGGTGGAGGCGGGCGCGCGGGTCCTGGGCGGGGCCCACGTGAAGGGCCCGACGATCATCGGGCGCGACTCGGAGGTCGGCCCGAACTGCTACGTGCGGCCCGCCACGACGATTGGGCGCGGGTGCAAGGTCGGGAACGGGTGCGAGGTGAAGAACTCGATTCTCATGGACGGCACCCACGTCCCGCACCAGAACTACGTGGGCGACTCCGTCCTCGGGGAGCGGTGCAACCTCGGGGCGGGGACGAAGGTCGCGAACCTCCGCCTCGACGAGGAGACCGTGAAGATCCCGTGGAAGGGCCAGCTCCTGGACACGGGGCTCCGGAAGCTCGGGGTCATCATGGGGGACGACGTGAAGACGGGGATTAACGCGTCGATCGACGTCGGCACGATCGTCGGGGAGGAGACGTTCATCGGGCCCGGGGCGGTCGCCCGCGGCACGATCGCCCCCCGCAGCAGGATCTACTGAGTCGGCCGCCATGCGGGTCGTCCAAGTGTGCCCGTGGTACCACCCCCACGTCGGGGGCGTCGAGAGCCACGTCGCGTCCGTCGCCACGGAGCTCGTCCGCCGCGGGCACGACGTCACCGTGCTCACGAGCCGCTACGACCGGTCCCTCCCGGACCGCGAGGAGCGGGACGGCGTCCATCTCCGCCGCGTGAAGACGACCGGGGTCTGGATCCGCACGCCGATTGCGCCCGCCACGAAGGCGGCGCTCGCGGGGCTCGACGCGGACGTGGTGCACGCGCACTCCCCGCCGCCCCTCACCGCGTACTACGCGGCGAAGGTCGCCGCCCGCCGGCGGATCCCGTTCGTGATTACGTACCACGCGGATGTGGAGCCTCCGACGTTCCTCGGCCCGCTCATCGAGGCCACGTACCGCCACACCCTCGGGTACTCGACGATGCGGCGGGCGGACCGGGTCATCGTGACGACGTCGACGTACGCGGCGACGAGCCGCGCGGTGTGGCGGTTCAACCCGGAGGTCGTGCCGAACGCCGTGGACCTCACGCGGTTCCGCCCGGAGAACGACGGCCTCCCGGTGCGGGAGTTCCACCGCATCGGCCCGCGCGAGCCCGTTGTCGTGTTCGTGGGGCGGATGGTCCCGCACAAGGGAATCGAGAGCCTGATCGAGGCCTCCGCCCGGGTCCCGTACGCGAAGTTCCTCCTGGTGGGCGGCGGGCCGGAGATCCCCGCCCTCGAGCGGCTCGTCCAGCGGCTCGGCGTCGGCGACCGCGTGCTGTTCGCCGGCCCCGTCCCGGACGAGCGGCTGCCCGGCTACTTCGCCGCGGCGGACCTGTTCGTCCTGCCCTCCGTCTCCCGCCTCGAGGCGTTCGGCATCGTCGCGCTCGAAGCGATGGCCTCGGGGAAGGCGGTCGTCGTGACCGACATCCCCGGCGTCCGGGAAGTGATTGCGGACGGGCGGGAGGGACTCCTCGCGGACCCCGTGAACCCAGAGGACCTCGGCCTCAAGATCCGGATCCTGCTCGCGGACGACAGGCGGCGGGCCGAGATGGGCCGGGCGGGGCGGGAGGCCGTCGAGCGCAGCTACTCGATTGCGCGGGTCGTCGACCGGATCGAATGGGTGTACCGCGATGTCCTCGAACGGAGGCGGAGGGACCTCGGGCCCGGCCTGTGATCCCTGCGTCCGCGCGGACTCACGGCACGACGTCCAACTTCACGGGCCGGCCGGAGTAGTCCCACGCGGCCCACGTCGTCTCGTCGTACGGATGGCCCGTGACGATGTGCACGCCGCCGAACTTCGAGAACAGCCGCAGGTCCTCGTCCGACGGGTGGAACGCCCCGCTCGGATGGCTGTGGACCGTCCCCACGACGCTGAAGTCCGGCGGCATGTGGTACAGCTGGAAGATCGCGTGCCGCTTCCCGCCGATCGTCCCTGGAATCAGGAGGAGCTCCGTGATCACGCCCTCCTCGGCCCGCAGGATCGCCCCGAACTCGTTCGGGTACGAGTCCTTGGACGCCCCGAGGATCATCCGCAGGGTCTTCCGGCGGATCGCGGTCGGGCGCTGGAACGGGGCCATCGGGGTCACGGCTTCGCGAGCTTCTGCTCGATCCTCTGGTAGAAGTCGTCCCGGAACCGGATGAACCGCGCGGGCCGGTCGCTCGACGTGAACGAGAGCCGCTCCTCGCCGCGGAGCGGGATCTCGTGCTGGCCGTCGAGCACGAGGAGGCACTCCTTGGGGCGGGCGATCTGGACGTCCACGCGGCTCGTCGGCGGGAACACGTACGGACGCGCGGCGGGCTTGAACGGCGCGATTGCGGTGACGATGATCGCCTGCAGGCGGGGGTCCACGATGGGCCCGCCCACGGACATCGAGTACGAGGTCGAGCCGGTCGGCGTCGCGACGATGATCCCGTCCGACCGCACCCGCTCCGCGACCTGGCCGTCGACCCGGACCTCAAAGCTCCGGATTTTCGAGATGTGGGCCGTGTGGACGACGGCCTCGTTCAGGCAGTCGTACCGCCGGCGCCCGTCCACCTCGACCTCGATCCGCATCCGCCGCTCGACCGTGTAGTCGCGGGCGAGGACCCGCGGGAGGTACGTGTCGACCTCGTTCCCGTAGATCTCCGCGAGGAAGCCGAGGGACCCGCTGTTGATCCCGAGGAGGTCGCCGTCCGCGAGCTGGAACGCCCGCAGGATCGTGCCGTCCCCGCCGACGGCGAGGATGACGTCGAAGCGCTCGCCCTCGAACCCGGTCCCCTTCGTCCCGAGGTGGGCCGCGATTTCCTTCTCGAGGACGACCTCGTGGCCCTTTCCCACGGACTTCACAATCCGCCCGCACAGCTCCGCGGTGCCCGGGATCTTCGGGTTCGCCGTGAGGCCGATCCTCACCGGATCACCTTCAGGACGTCCGGGTCCCCATACGCGACGAGGTTCGTGCGGGCCTTCGGATCGACAGGCATGTCGAGGCGGTCCCCCCGGAGGTCCACGACCTCCCCGCCCGCCTCCCGCACGATGAGCGCCCCCGCGGCGACGTCCATGGCCCGCAACTCGTGGCCGACCTCAGCACTGTGCAGGTAATAAAGGTCCACCGCACCCTTCGCGACCAGGCAGAGGTCCAGGGACGCCGCCCCGAGGTTGCGGACCCGCCGCCCCCGGGACGCGACCCGCACGGCGTCCGGGTGGGCGTTCGTCCCCAGGTAGACATCGAACACGGTGTCGTCCCGCGCGAGAGGCCTTCTGGCCCGGATCCGGCGGCCGTCCAGCGTGGCCCCCTTCCCGCGCTCCGCGTAGTACGTGTGCCCGGTGACGAGGTCCCGGACGAGCCCTGCCTCCATGGCCGCGAGCCGCTCCACCGCGCCGGACGGGGCCGTGGGGCACGCCGCGACGGAGACGGAGTACGCGGGCAGCCCGCGGACGGCGTTGTGCGTCCCGTCGACCGGGTCCAGGACCAGCGTCCACTCCCCGGGCCCCTCGACCCGCCCCGCCTCCTCGCTCACCACGGTGTACGGCAGGTCCCGGGACTTGAGGAACTGGAACGCGGTCTGCTCCGCGACGAGGTCGATCCGCTGGGTCGGCGTCCCGTCCGCCCCCATCCCGGTGACCTCGCCGGGGTCCCCCGCGTACGCCCGGACGGCGGCCTGGACAGCGTCCGCGAGGCCCTGGAGAATCGCCTTCACGGGCCGCCTACCGGAGCCCCGGATATAGAACTATCGCCGCGCGCCGGCCCCTCGTCAAGCACGTATTGTAGGGACGGAGGGGATTTGCGGGGGACGCGCCCTCTCCGGGGGCAGATGGCCCAAGTCGTGAAGGTACGGAACGCGATGTCCACCGAGGTCTTCGAGATATCCGAGGACGCGACGGTCCAGGCCGCGGCGCGGCGGATGTCGGAGACGCGGGTGAACAGCCTCATCGTGCGCCCGGAGGCGAAGGAGGACCCGTTCGGGATCATCACGTCGACGGACATCGTGGACGCGATCGCGGACGGGCGGGACCCCGCCACGACCGCGGTGGGGGACGTCGCGGCCGCGCCCCTCGTCGTCGTGACGCCGGGCGTCCCCCTCGCGTACGCCGCCCGCCTGATGAAGCGCGCGAACTGCCGGCACCTCGCCGTGTTCAACGGCCGGGAGATCGTCGGGATTCTCAGCGCGTCCGACGTCGTGAAGGCGGTCGGCCAGGCGGGGAGCGCGGTGACGGCCCGCGGGAAGCGGGCGGACGAGGTCTCGCTGGCGACGATGCACTAGTCCCGTCTCCGGGCCGGAAGGCGGCCAGCCGGAGGCCTGCCGATTCGACATGCTTATATAGAAGTCCTCACTTAGAACCCGGTACTCCCAGGCAATGGAGGAGTCGCTTATGATGCCTGCAGGAACTCAAATCTTGGTACTGAAGGAAGGGACGCGAAGGGAGCGGGGCAAGGGTGCCCAGTTCAACAACATCGCCGCCGCGAAGGCGGTGGCGGACGCCGTTCGGAGCACCCTCGGCCCGCGGGGAATGGACAAGATGCTCGTGGACTCCCTCGGGGACGTCGTCATCACGAACGACGGCGTGACGATTCTGAAGGAGATGGACATCGAGCACCCGGCCGCGAAGATGCTCGTCGAGGTCGCGAAGACCCAGGACGAGGAGGCCGGGGACGGAACGACCACCGCCGTGATCCTGGCGGGGGAGCTGCTCAAGAGGGCGGAGGAACTGATCGAGCAGAACATCCACCCGACTGTGATTGCGTCCGGGTACCGGCTCGCGAGCGAGAAGGCCCGCGAGATTCTGGAAAAGGTGTCCACGAAGGTGGCAATCGACGACGCGGATGTCCTGAAGAAGGTCGCGGTCACCGCGATGGCCTCGAAGTCGGCGAGCGGCCACAAGGACCATCTGGCGGACATCGTCGTGAAGGCCGTCACGACGGTCGCGGAGCAGCGGGCCGCCGGCACGTACTACGTCGATGACGACGACATCCAGATCACGAAGAAGCAGGGCGGCTCCATCGCGGACACGGAGCTCGTCGAGGGCATCATCGTCGACAAGGAGCGGGTCCACCCGGGAATGCCCGCCCAGGTCGAGAACGCGAAGATCGCCCTGATTGACGTGGCCCTTGAGGTCAAGAAGACGGAGATCGACGCGAAGATCGAGATCACGGATCCGAGCCAGCTCCAAGCCTTCCTCTCGGAGGAGGAGAACATGCTCCGCCGGATGGTCGAGACAATCCGGAAGTCCGGCGCGACGATCGTGTTCTGCCAGAAGGGCATCGACGACCTCGCCCAGCACTTCCTCGCGAAGAACGGCATCTACGCGGTGCGCCGCGTGAAGAAGTCCGACATGGAGAAGCTCGCGAAGGCGACGGGCGGGAAGCTCGTCACGAAGCTGGACGAGCTCTCGAAGGACGACCTCGGGCACGCGAAGCTCGTGTTCGAGAAGAAGATCGGCGACGACGAGATGACCTTCGTCACGGGCTGCAAGAACCCGAAGGCGATTTCGATCCTGATCCGCGGCGGCACGGAGCACGTCGTGGACGAGGTCGAGCGGTCCCTCGAGGACGCCCTCAGCGTCGTCGCGTGCGCGGTCGAGGACGGGAAGGTCATCACCGGCGGCGGGGCCTCCGCGACGGAAATCGCCCTGGGCCTCCGGGACTACGCCTCCACCGTCGGCGGCCGCGAGCAGATTGCGATCGAGTCCTTCGCGGACGGGATGGAGATCGTACCCCGGACGCTCGCGGAGAACGCGGGCCTGGACCCGATCGACACGCTGATCGCAATCCGGAAGGAGCACAGCAAGGGGAACAAGCACGCGGGCGTGAACGTCTTCACCGGCAAGGTGACGGACATGCGGAAGGAGAACGTCGTCGAGCCGATCCGCGTCGGTGCACAGGCAATTTCCTCCGCGACGGACGCGGCCGTGATGATCCTCCGCATCGACGATGTGATCGCCGCGAAGACGGGCGAGGGTGGCAAGGGAGCCGGCGGCCCGAGGGGCGGCGAGGAAGGCGGCGGCGAGGGCGAGGAGTTCTAAGGACCCCCCGGTGGGGGCCCTCGGAGGGCTCCGATGGCCGAAGAACCCAAGCAGGAACCGCAGCCGACGGAGGCTCCGCCGCGGGCCGAGGTCGTGGATGTGGCCCAGCTCGCGCGGGAGCTCGCGGAAGCCCGGATGCGAGGCGACGAGCTGCACGCACGCCTCCAGTACCTGCAGGCGGACTTCGAGAACCTCCGCAAGCGCACGGAGCGGGACATGGAGGCCGTCGTCCGGAACGCGAACGAGGGTCTCGTTTCCCGCCTCCTGCCGTTCCTCGACGACCTCGACGCGGCGGGCGCGTCCGTCCGGGGCAGGGCGGGCAAGGGGCTCGCGATGCTCCGGGACAACCTCCTCAGGGCTCTCCGGGAGTCCGGGCTCGAGGAGATCCCCGCCACGGGTGCCACCTTCGACCCGTACCTCCACGAGTGCGTCCAGCAGGTGAACGACGCGGGGGCGACGGACGGCATCGTGAAGGAGGTCGTCCGGAAGGGGTACCACTTCCAGGGAAAGGTCCTGCGGCCCGCCCAGGTCATCGTCGTGAAGAAGGAAGGTGAGCACGATGCCTAAGATCATCGGGATCGACCTCGGGACGACGAACTCCGAGGCCGCGTACATGGAAGGGGGAACGCCGAAGATCATCCCGAGCGCGGAGGGCTCGACGTACGGGGGCAAGATGTTCCCGTCCGTGATCGCGTTCACGAAGGACGGGCAGATCCTCGTCGGGGAGCCCGCGAAGCGCCAGGCCGTCCTGAACCCCGAGCGCACGGTGATGCAGATCAAGCGCAAGATGGGGACGGACCACAGGGTCACAATCGAGAACAAGTCGTACACCCCCCAGGAGCTCAGCGCGATGGTCCTCCGGAAGATCAAGACGGACGCGGAAGCGTTCCTCGGGGAGCCCATGAAGCAGGTTGTGATCACGGTGCCCGCGTACTTCAACGACAACCAGCGTCAGGCGACGCGGGACTCGGGGCGGATCGCCGGACTCGAGGTCCTGCGGCTCGTGAACGAGCCGACCGCGGCCGCCCTCGCGTACGGCCTGGACAAGAAGGGGGAGGGAAAGATATGCGTCCTCGACCTCGGCGGCGGGACCTTCGACGTCACCCTGATGGAGATGGGCGAGGGCGTGTTCGAGGTCGTCTCGACGAGCGGGGACACGGCGCTCGGCGGGATGGACATGGACGCGAACCTGATCAACTGGCTCGTCTCCGAGTTCCGCCAGGAGCACGGCGTCGACCTCTCGAAAGACCGCCAGGCCCAGCAGCGGATCCGGGACGCGGCGGAGAAGGCGAAGATCGAGCTGTCCAGCACCCTTGAGACGACGATCAACCTGCCGTTCATCGCGCAGAAGGGGGACAAGCCCCTGCACTTGGAGAAGCGCTTCACCCGCGCCAAGCTCGAGGAACTGATTGAGCCCGTGCTCGCCCGCCTCGAGGGACCAATCAAGCAGGCGTTCAAGGACGCCGGCTGGAACTCGTCCGATGTGAACCACATCATCCTGGTCGGCGGCCCGACCCGGATGCCCGTCGTGCGGGAGCGGTTCGAGAAGATCCTTGGCCGGAAGGCGGAGCGGGGGGTCGACCCGATGCAGTGCGTCGCCCTCGGCGCCGCAATCCAGGGCGGAATCCTGAGCGGCGAGGTAAAGGACATCCTGCTCCTCGACGTGACGCCGTTGTCGCTGGGCGTCGAGACCCTCGGCCAGGTGTTCCACAAGCTCATCGAGCGGAACACGACGATCCCGACCCGCAAGTCAGAGGTCTTCACGACCGCCGCGGACGGCCAGTCGACGGTCGAGGTCCACGTCCTCCAGGGCGAGCGGGCGATGGCCACGGACGACATCAGCCTGGGGAAGTTCTACCTGAGCGGGCTGCCGCCCGCCCCCCGCGGGATGCCCCAGATCGAGGTCACGTTCGACATCGACGCGAGCGGGATCCTCACCGTGACCGCGACGGACAAGGGCACGGGGAAGTCCGAGAAGCTGACGATCATGGCCCCGCAGCGGTTGTCGAAGGACCAGATTGACCGGGCCATGCACGACGCCGAATCCCACGCGGAGGAGGACCGCCGACGGAAGGAGCTCGTCGAAACGAGGAACCAGGCGGACGCCCTAATCTACGAGACGGAGAAGATCCTCCGGGAGCTGGGCGACAAGGTCTCGGAGGCCACACGGAAGTCCGTCCAGGAGAAGGTCGAGGACCTTCGAAAGGTCCTAGACGCGAAGGACGTCCAGACGCTGCGGCGGGCCCTGGAGGCCCTGAAAGCGGAGGCCCAGAAGATCGGGGCGGAGATCTACCAGAGGGGCCAGGCGACGGCCCCGTCCCCTCCCCCGGGCGACCAGGGCTCCCCCCCGGACTCCGGCGAGAAGGTCGTGGACGCGGATTACGAAGACGTGGACAAGTGAAAAGCCTAAGGTATGAGGCAGGAATCGCAAGCCGGCATGGCGAAGCGGGACTACTACGAGGTCCTGGGGGTCCCCCGGGCGGCCTCCAAGGACGACATCAAGCGGGCGTACCGGAGGCTCGCGAAGGAGTACCACCCCGACATGGCGAAGGGGGACAAGAAGGCGGCCGAGGAGCGGTTCAAGGAGCTCTCCGAGGCGTACGAGGCTCTCGGGGACGAAGAGAAGCGGAAGATCTATGACGCGTACGGCCACGAGGGCCTGAAGCAGCAGGTCTGGGGCGGGCAGGACTTCGACTGGTCCCGGTTCACCCACGTCGGGGACGTCCGGGACCTCTTCGGGGAGGACTTCTTCGCCTCCTTCTTCGGCACCCGGTCGCCCTTCGGGGGCGGGAGCCTGTTCGAGGATCTGTTCGGAGGGCGCCGCCGGCCCAGGGGCCCGCACCGCGGCGAGGACCTCCGGGTCGATGTCGAGGTCGGTCTCGAGGACGTGTACCGCGGGGTCCGGAAGGAGCTCCGGATCCCGCACGCCGTGCCCTGCAAGGAGTGCCGGGGTACGGGAGGCCGCGGCGGGCGGCTCGCGACGTGCCCGCAGTGCAACGGGCAGGGCCAGGTGAGCCGGTCCCAGACCCGCGGGTTCTCCCAGTTCATCAGCATCACGACCTGCCCCCGGTGCCAGGGCCGAGGCCAGCTCGCGGAGTCCCCGTGCGCCGCGTGCGGCGGGTCCGGTCGGGTCGAGACCACCTCCACCCTTCACGTCGAGATCCCCGCGGGCGCCCCGGACGGCCTCCGACTCCGGGTCTCGGGGAAGGGCGAGGCGGGCGACCCTGGCGCCCCCGCCGGGGACCTGTACGTCGTCGTGCGGGTGCGGGACAGCCCGCCATTCCAGCGGGACGGGAACAACGTCCTCCTCGAATGGCCCGCCACGTTTCCACAGGTCGCCGTCGGCGCGGACGTCGAGGTCCCGACGCTCGACGGGGCTGCGCGGCTCCACGTCCCCCCCGGGACCCAGACCCACACCCTGTTCCGGCTCCGCGGGAAGGGGCTGCCGGACCTGGAGACGGGGCGGCGCGGGGACCAATTCGTCCGGATCGTGGTCGTGACGCCGGAGAAGCTCAGCGCCGAGGAGCGGCGCCTTCTCGAGAAGCTCGATTCCCTCCTCGGGGACTACGCGCACCACCCGAAGTCGTCCTTCTTCGACAGGTTCAAGTGACTACGGGAAGGGTAGGCCCGCCAGGATCGACACGGCCTTGAACAGCGCGTAGAACCCGAGGATGCCGGCCGCCACGATTAGGATGATCACCGCGTCCCGGGCGACGGACGGGCGCGCCTCGACCTGCTTCACGGGTTCCGCCAGACGCTCCCCTCGAACGGAGGGAGATTGGCGCGGAGGCTATGAATCCGTTATGATACGCTTATCGAATCCCATAATCACGGCCGGGACCACGCCAAACGTTTAGGCGGGCCGAGGCGATGCGTCGGTCCGGATGCGGAAGGTGCTCGGCGTCCTCACGGAGGACTTCCGGCTGTACCACGACCTCGTCGCCGCCCTCCGGGCGCGGGACGTCCCGTTCGTGAGCCTCTCCTTCACCCGCCGGATCCCGGAGAACGTCGGGGCGATCGTCACGTCGCCGGCGGAGGCGGGCCGCATCCGGCGGCCGGACGTGATCGCGGTCGAGGACGTGCATACGGCGATCGCGAAGGCCCGCCAGGCTCTCCAGGGGAAGACCTCATGGGACGAGCTCCTCGTGGGGATCGACCCGGGCGCGGAGCCGGGGGTCGCCTTCGTGGGGGACGGGAAGGTCCTCGACGCCCGGGTGGCGGGCTCCCCGGAGGAGGTCGCCGGCATCGTGCGGGACACCCTCCGCACGTTCCCCGCCCGGCGGCACCGAATCCGCGTCGGGCACGGGGACCCGACGAACCGAAACCGGACCCTGAACGCGCTCGCGCGCGAGGGGTTGCCCGCGGAGATCGTCGACGAGGCGGGGACGACGGAGCGGACGGAGGAGCCGGACATCGACGCCGCGATCAAGATCGCGTTCGTCCCGGGCGTCCGCGCGACGCCGCCGTACGAGGTCGCCCCGACGCCCGGGGAGGTGCGGGAGATCCAGCGCCGGAGCCGGGTCACGAGCGACGGCGACCTCACGATCTCGAAGGACCTCGCCTCCCGGGTCGCCCGCGGGGAGATCACGATCGACGAGGCGATCCGGAGGCAGCGGCGGCGGCCGTGAGGGCGGGGCGGGTCACGGGCCCTTCACCCACTCGTAGCGGGCCTCGACCTCCTTCCGCTTCTTGAAGTACATCTCCTCGGCGATCTCGCCCGCCGCGAGCTTCGATTCCAGGTCCTCGAGCTCCCGCTCGAAGTCCTCCCGGAAGCTCGCCCGAAAGTCCTGCGCGGCCCGCTCCATGAGGGCGACAAGGTCCCCACCGCGCTTCGTCACCCGGTACACGATGCGGGGCCGGCCCGTGGGCGGGAACACCGCGGACCGGTCGACGAGGCCCCAGTAGAAAAGCTCCGTGAGCTGCTTGTCCACGGCCTGGCGGTGGACCTTCATCTTCTTCGCGAGGTCCTCGGGGTGGTCGAACCCCTGCTGGAGGAGCTTGAGGATCTGGAGGCGGGTCGGGGTCGTGGCGATCCGGAGAACCTCGAGCGGGTCGTCCGCCACGCGCCGGCATGGCCCGGGCCCCATTCAAACCTTCTTCAACCCCGGGGTTGACATTGTCCCCGCGCTCGTGGAGGCTTTCCTCCGCCCCCGTGAAGCTCGCCTAAATACGCCGGCGTCGTTGGAAAGCATCATGTCCGGCAAGAAGTCGGTCCACAAGGAATACGAGGTCACGATCTACCTCGACGCGGAGGTCCGCCAGCCCTTCAGCGTGGTGCTGCGATGAAGCGGGCGGAGGTCCTGCGCCGGCTCGAGGAGCGTCTCGCGCGGGGCGAGATCTCCGAGGAGACGTACCTCGAGATCAAGGCCCGGTACGAGGCGGAGCCCGAGGAGCCCGAGCGGGAGGAGGTGCCGGGGAGCCACGCGGAGCACGCCCAGCACGCAGGCCACCCCGAGGACCTGGGCCTCCTCATCGAGCGCACGATCCGGGAGTCCGTGGAGCCCGCCCTGAGGAACATGCCGGACCTCGAGCGCAGGATTCGCGAGTCGGTCGCGCCAGCGATCGCCGGGATGCGCTTCGCGGACTTCGGCGAGGGCGTCCAGTCCCGGAACGGGTACGTGAAGATTGCGGGGTCCGGCGTCGTCACCGGGAACCCCGTGCGGGCCCGCGAGTTCAAGTCTGCGGGGTCTGGAAGGGTGGTCGGGGATCTCGAGGCGGACGTCGCGAAGTCCGCGGGGTCGTGCGTCTTCGAGGGGAGCGTCACCGCGCACGAGTTCCACACGGCCGGGACCGCGAGGGTCGGCGGCGGCCTCCGCGGGACGGAGGTCCACAGCTCCGGCGCCCTTTCCGTCGGCGGGGACGTCGAGGCCCGCGAGGTGCATGTCCGCGGGAGCCTGGACGTCGGCGGCCGGACCACCGCGGAGGAGTTCCACCTCTCCGGAGGCGGGAGGTTCGGAGGGCCGATCGAGTCCCGCGAAATCCAGATCGAGCTCGGCGGGGACGTGAGCGCGCCCGCCATCCACGGGACGGAGGTCGTCGTGCGTCGGCCCGGGGGCTTCTTCCGCGGCCGCTGCGAGCTCCGGACGGAGCGCATCGCGGCCCGCGAGGTGAGCGTTGAGTGCACGACGGCCGACCTCGTCGTGGGCGAGGAGGTCGTGATCGGCCCGCACTGCCGGATCGGGGTCGTCGAGGCCCGCGAGCTCACGGTCCACGAGTCCTCCGAGGTCAAGGAGCGGAGGGCCCTCACGCATCGGCCCGATTCCTATCAAGCGGGGCGCGCCGGAAGTGCCGGAGTTCCTCCTTCGCCGCCTCCCGCGGCCCCGCCATCCCCGCCCGCGCCGCCGGCGCCCTCGCGTCCACCGGAATAGCCGCGACGTAATACCTATTGCGTGGACACTTTTATATGGTCCCGAGGGATTGAAAGCGCGTGCCCGAAAGGGTCGTTCTCAAGGTTGCGGAAGCGCCGCAGTCCGACGTCGGTCTGGGCCGCGCGCGGGTGGACACGAAGACCCGCATGGCGCTCGGCGTCGACGTGGGCGAGATTATCGAGATCATCGGGAAGAAGTCCACCGCCGCGAAGCTGTTCCGCGTGATGCAGGAGGACGAGGGGAAGGGCATCGTCCGCATCGACGGGCTCGTCCGCCGGAACGTGGGCGTCTCGATCGGGGACAAGGTCGAGGTGCGCAAGGCGGAGGTGTTCCCCGCGGAGCGCGTGACGATCGCGCCGATCATCTCGGAGGGCCACAAGATCTCCTTCGGGCAGGGGATCGAGAACTTCGTGAAGCGCGGGCTCCTGAAGCGCCCGCTCACGAAGGGGGACGTCGTAATCGTCCCGGGCATCGCGCTGATGGGCGGCGCGCTCCCGTTCATGGTCATCAAGGTGATGCCGAAGGGCGTCGTCCAGATCGTGGACGACTCGATCATCGAGATGAAGGAGGAGCCCGTCCGCGAGGGCGAGGTCCTCACGCCGACGGTCACGTACGAGGACATCGGCGGGCTCAAGGAGGAGCTCCGCAAGGTGCGGGAGATGATCGAGCTCCCGCTGAAGCACGCGGAGCTGTTCGAGCGGCTCGGGATCGACCCGCCGAAGGGCGTACTCCTGTTCGGCCCGCCCGGGACGGGCAAGACCCTCATCGCGAAGGCGGTCGCGAACGAGGCGGGCGCGAACTTCTACTCGATCCAGGGCCCGGAGATCATGTCGAAGTACTACGGGCAGTCCGAGGAGCGGCTCCGGGAGAAGTTCGAGGAGGCCCAGAAGAACGCGCCCTCGATCCTGTTCATCGATGAGCTCGACTCCATCGCGCCGCGGCGGGAGGAGGTCACGGGCGAGGTGGAGCGCCGCGTCGTCGCGCAGCTCCTCACCCTGATGGACGGGCTCACGGGGCGTGGCCAGGTGATTGTCATCGGCGCGACGAACCGCGACGAGGCGATCGACCCCGCGCTCCGGCGGCCCGGCCGGTTCGACCGGGAGATCGAGATTGGCGTGCCGGACCGACTCGGGCGGAAGGAGATCCTCCAGATCCACGCCCGGGGGATGCCAATCGAGGGGACGGAGGAGGAGCGGGACGGCCTCCTCACGGACCTCGCGAACGTGACCCACGGGTTCGTGGGCGCGGACCTGGCGGCCCTCGCGCGGGAGGCCGCGATGAAGGCCCTGCGGCGGTACCTCCCGGACATCGACCTCGAGAAGCCCATCCCGCCCGAGGTGCTCGAACGGATGCGGGTCCTCGGGGAGGACTTCAAGGGCGCCCTGAAGGAGGTCGAACCGAGCGCGATGCGGGAGGTCCTCGTGGAGGTCCCGAGGGTCACGTGGGGCGATGTCGGGGGCCTCGAGGACGTGAAGATGAAGCTCCGGGAGGCCGTCGAGATGCCCCTGAAAGACCCGGACGCGTTCAAGCGGATGGGCATCCGCCCGCCCCGCGGGATCCTGCTGTACGGCCCGCCCGGCACGGGGAAGACGCTCCTTGCGAAGGCGGTCGCCACGGAGTCCGAGGCGAACTTCATCTCAATCAAGGGCCCGGAGGTCATGTCGAAGTGGGTCGGCGAGTCGGAGAAGGCCGTCCGGATGATTTTCAAGAAGGCGAAGCAGGTCGCGCCGTGCATCGTGTTCCTCGACGAGATCGACGCGATCGCCCACCGTCGAGGTCTCGACACGGACAGCGGGGTGAGCGAGCGGGTCGTGAACCAGCTCCTCACGAGCCTGGACGGGCTGGAGACCATGGAGGGCGTGGTCGTGATCGCGGCGACGAACCGCCCGGACATGGTCGACACGGCCCTCCTGCGGACGGGGCGGTACGACCGGCTCATCCTCGTCCCCGTGCCGGACAAGGACGCCCGCCTCGAGATCCTGAAGGTCCACACGAAGGAGATGCCCCTGGAGGGCGTCGACCTCGAGGAGATCGCGGTCGAGCTCGAGGGCTACACGGGCGCGGACATCGAGGGCGTCTGCCGGGAGGCGGCGATGATCGCCCTGCGGGAGAACCGGAACGCGAAGAAGGTCACGATGGCCCACTTCCAGGGGGGGATGAAGGCGGTCCGACCGTCCATCGACGAGGAGACGATGAAGTTCTACGAGCGGATCGGGCGTGACCTCGAGAAGGGCCTCGCGAAGCGGCAGAAGGAGGAGCTGGCCCTCGGGTACTTCCGCTGAGGCGGCCGCCCGCGGAACTGATATTCACGGGTGATTCTGGGCCCGGAAGTCGTTTCTACCCGGGGGGGCGGTGGCCCGCCGGGTGGACCCATGAATGCCATCCGTGCCTATGCGGACCGTGTGCGTGCCCTCGGCTGGCCCCTCCTCGTGACGGGGCTCGCCGTGCTCCTCGGACTCGTCGCCCTCTCCCAGCCCGTCTGGGTCTACGAGCGGCGGACGCCGGGTGGGGACGTCGACCGCTCGACGTTCGGCTGGACGATGGTCGTCGAGGAACAGTGGGATAACGGGGTCTGGTCGAGCACGACCTGGATCCCCTACTCGAATCCCAACTTCCCCGACCTCCGGGTCCGGGACGTGGTCGGGACCTCGTACCTGATGGGCGTCCTCGCCCTGATCTCCCTCGTCGTCCTCGGTGGGCTCCAGTACCTGTCCCGTACCCGCCGCATCCACCCGCTCGTGTTCCTGGTGGCGGGCGGGATGGCCCTCGGGTTCTGCGCCTTCGCGATCCTGTACCCGATGCTCGCGATCCCGCCCGCCGCAGCCCTCGACATGAACGGCGCGATCGCGGGCTTCTCGGGCACCGCCCCCGGTCCGGGGAACCAGGTGTACGCCTGGGGAGCGGGGGCCTCGTGGTGGCTGTGGATCGCCTCCACGCTGCTGACCCTCGTCGTGTTCGTGGTGCCCCTGGCCCAGCGCCGGTCGTGGAGCCGCCCGCACCCCGCGCACTAGGGCGGCCCGCCGCGATCCCGTCCCCGTGGCGCTGCGACAAATAAGCTAAATAGGCGTGCCACGGATTACGCAGCAGCGTCAGAAGGGACGTGATGGGATGAAGAAATTCGCTACCGAGCTCAGAGGGAAGACCGTCATGACGAACGACGGCCAGATCCTCGGGATGATCGAGAACTTCATCCTGGACACCCGCTCCGGGAAGGTCCAGGACGTGCTCGTGATCCCCGCCGAGGAGATTGAGCCGCGGCTGTTCAAGATGGACGCGCAGGGTCGCATCATCCTCCCCTTCCAGGGGATGAAGGCGATCAAGGACGTCGTCGTAATGAACGTGGGCCCGCAGCCCTGAGGCCCGCGGTCAGCGCTTCGACCCCAGCAGCTCCACCGCCCTCCGCATCGCCTCCGGATCGTCGAGCAGCGCCGCGAGCACCGCCTCGAGGAGCGCCTCCGTGTTCCAGATGTCGACCATGAGGTCGGCGTCCCTGTGCGCGTTCCATTCGACGGAGACGATCCTCAGGCGGAATCACCCGGGAAATGGAAGGGGGACGCCCGTGAGGGCGTCCTTCATGCCCGCGGCTACTTCACGATGTCCTTGAGCTTGCCCGCGAGCTCCGACATGTCCATGCCGGTCAGGCTCTTCACGAGGGCCGGCGCCGTCGCGGCGATGTCCACGATGCTCGTCACGAGCTGGGACGGCCCGCGCTCGCCCATGATGATGAGCTTCTCCGTCGTCTCGAGGGACCTCGCGGCGTTCGCGACGATCTCGGGCAGCTTCTCCACGATCATCTGCGTGATCGCGGCCTTGCCGTACTGCTCCCAGGCCTGGGCCTTCGCCGTCATCGCCTGTGCCTCGGCGAGCCCCGTCGCCTTGATCGCGTACGCGTTGGCCTCGCCCTTCAGGCGGATGATGTCCGCCTCCGCGGTCCCCTCCTGGCGGATCCGCTCGGCCTCGCCCTGGGCGACGCGCGAGAGCCGCTCCTTCTCGCCCTCCGCGACGAGGATCGCGCGCTCCTTCTCTCCTTCGGCGGTGATGATCAGCTTCCGCTTCTCGCCGTCCGCCACCGCGGCCACAGCGTCCGCCCCCGCCTTCGCGGGGACGACTTGCTCCGCGGTCTGCTCCTGCGATCGTCGGAGGACCTCTTGTACCTGGACGAGGACCTCCTGTTCCTTCTTCCGGATGTCGATCTTCGTCTGTTCGACGATCAGCTCCTGGGTCCGGCGGGCCGTCTGCATCTGGAACGCGATCTCCCGGTTCGACCGCTCCGTCTCGACCTCGGACTCCGCCTTGAAGCGGATCACGTCGCGGTCCCTGTGGTACTGCGCGACCTGGGCCTCGGCGTCCGCGTTCGCCTTCTCCCCCTGCTGGGCGGCGATGGCCTCCGCGATCGTGGCCTCTCGGTTCGCGTTCGCCTTCCCGATGCGGGCGTCCCTCTTGACCTCCTCCGTCCGCTTCACGCCGAGGGCGTCGAGGTAGCCGTGCTCGTCCTCGATCTCCTTGATCACGAACGAGCGGATCTCGATGCCCATGTTCTTGAGGTCCTCGCCCGCCATCGTGAGGATGCGGGAGGCGAGCGCGTCCCGGTCGGTGTTAATCTGCTCGATCGTCAGGGTCGCGCAGACGCCACGGACGTGGCCCTCCAGGGTCTTCAGGGCGATCTCGTTGATCTCGATGTCGGACTTGTGGAGGAGCTGGCTTGCGGCGGTCCGTAGGACGTCGGGGTCGTCGGAGATCCGGACCTGCCCGACCGCCTTGATGTTCACCTTGGCGCCGCTCCCCACGACGTTCGTCACGATCTCGTTCACGATGACGTCCAGCGTCCGTATGCCCAACGGGAGGAACCGATAGCTCTCGACGATCGGGATGATGAACTTCCCGCCGCCGGTCCACACTTCGTACCCCCGGCCCTTCGCGTATTCCCTCCCGTACAGGATCATCGCCGCGTCCGGCGGGACCTTCTTGTAGCGGTTGGCGTACACCGCAACGATGGCCACGAAGATCAGTGCGATCAGTACGCTCACGCCCACGATGAGTTCCAGCTCTACCATCTCTTCGACCTCCCCACTCACGCCTTCTCAACGACAAGGGCGCCGCCTTCGACGCCCGTGATCTTCACCCTCTCCCCCGTCCCCAGGTCCTGTGACGAGACCGCGGAGAGGAGGGTGCGACCCCTCGCATCCGTCACGACGAGGACCTGACCCCGCGAGCCGGGGTGGACGGGGACCGTGACCTCCCCGTTGTCCCCCACGAGGTCCTTCAGCTCGTACTTCGTCGTCACCTGGACCGTCCCGAAAAACTTCATGAGGAGGAGGAACAGCATCGCCGTGAACACGACGGCGAGCAGGGCCGCGAAGAACGGGACGGCGAGGGCCGGGAGGGCCTGCGCCGCCTCGATGACCGTCCCGAAGGCACCGAAGAACGCCCCGAACGCGAACAAGATCGGCAGGCTCAGCGGGGAGATCCCCGCGCCGCTGAACTGGCCCGCGTCCGTGGCGACGTCGTGCCCGATGTCCCCCAGGTCCGCGCCGCCGACATCGACCCCTACGTCCGCGCCGCCGAAGTCGAACGTCGCCCCGAGGCCGCCGGTGACGGCCATGATGAAGAGGAGGATGCTGAACACGACCGTGATGATGATGTAGATCGTCAGGACGTCGACCATAGGCTCACTTCTCCTCTGCGTATTCGGATAGGTCCTTCCCCGTCTCCCGCCAGTCCTTCACGACCTTCCGCGCCTTCTTCGGCGGGAGCTGGACGGTCTCCGCGGTGGACGGGATTGGCACGGTGCCGCCCGAGGCGCTCGCGGTCACGACCTTCGGGTTGCCCGTGAATCTCGCGCCGCAGTTCCAGCAGAACGCATCCCCGGGCCAGGAGCGCGCCCCGCAGTATGGGCAGAACCGGGAGGCCTGGGTTGCGGCCGTCGCCTCGGGCGCCGGGGGCGGGACCGGCGTGGGAGCGGGATACGCCCGCGGCGGGGGCGGCGGCGCGTACGGACTCGGAGGCGGCGGGGCACGCGGCGGCGCGTACGCCGCGGGGACGGACGGCGCGGGCCGGGGCCCCGGTGCGGCCCCCGTAGCGGGCGTGGGCCGCGAGCTCAGGGATCCGACACTCGGGCCCTTCGATTCCGGCTGTTCGAAGACGGCCCCGCACTCGTCGCAGGACGTGGCGTCCACGCTCACGATCGCCCCGCAGTTCGCGCAAACGTATCCCCGGAACAGGACGCCCCGCTTCCCGAAGCCGATGTCTCGGTTCGGGTTGAAGTTGAGCTCCCGGTCCGAGTTGAAGATGAGGTCCCGGTTGGGGTCGAAGAGGAGCGGGTGGGAGGCGGAGAACTCGAGGGTCCGGCTCGAGTTGAAGTTGAGAAGGTTCGCCATGTCCCCTCCGGTTCCAATCCTCGTTAAACCTGGCCTTTCCCTTTAAAAGTTGTGTATGGGAATCCCGGGGACCCCTCCTTCCCCCTTGTATGCGGCGCTCAGACCGGGGACCGCTTCTCCTGCTTGACGACGTTCAGGACGACCTGGGTGTACGTCCGCTCGACGTTCTCCATCGCGACGAGCTTCTTGATGAACGCGTCCAGGTCCCGCGTGTTCCGGAACCGCGCGACGATCACGCTGTCGTACTCGCCCGTGACGTCGTACACCTCGACGACCCGGTCCTCCCGCGCGATCTTCCGCTGGACCTCGAGGAGCTTCCCCTTCGAGATCCGGATCCCGATTACCGCGAGGACGTCGTACCCGAGCTTCTTCTCGTCGAGGATCGGCGCGTACCCGAGGACGACCCCCTCAGCCTCGAGCCGCTTCACGCGGTTGCTCACCGTGCTGATGCTCACCTCGAGTTCGCGGGCGATGTCCCGGAAGCTCTTCCGCGCGTTGTGGTTCAGCCGCCGGAGGATCGCGACGTCGAGGTCGTCGAGGAGCTTCACGACCACGGGCTGCGGGAGCGGCGGGAGGTTACTTAGGCCTTCCTGCCGCCAAGGTTTGAATAGACTCCGCACCTTGCGTCCGCGGATGATCCGGGCCCGCCTCACCGTGAACGTCCCGAGGAGCTGGATGGCGGAGCTGTGGGACCGGTACCGCGCGAAGGTGCGGGTGATCGACCGGAAGCCCGTCGGCCGCCACGGGGTGCGGGACCTCGTCGAGATCCTCGCGAAGGACGCGACGCCGGAAGAGGTGATCGAGGCGATCCGGCGGAACGCGTTCGTGCAGCGGGCCTCGCTCCAGTCCACGAAGGCGGGGAAGGCCCTCGCGAGCGTTACGACGAAGTGCCTCGCGTGCTCCGCGCTCGCCGCGTCGAGCTGCTTCCTGGTGCGGGCGACGACCCAGGAGTCCGGGTCCCTCGTGTGGGACCTCGTCGCGGAGGACCGCGACGCGGTCAAGGGCCTCGTCGGGAGCCTGGGCGAGGCGGGCGTGGCCGCGACCCTGGACAAGCTCTCGGAGGCCTCGGACGAGGACGCCCTCACGCACCGCCAGGAGGAGATCCTGCGGGCCGCGTTCGAGCGGGGGTACTTCGACTACCCCAAGAACATCGGCGTGCGGGAGCTCGCGTCGATGTTCCACGTGTCCACGTCCACGGTGTCCGAGATCCTCCGGAAGGGCCAGAAGAAGGTCCTGCGGGAGTACTTCGGCGGGAAGCGCGGGGGATGAGCCTCCGCACATGTTCGGCGCGACCTTGATTCGGGGCTGCGGTCTCGGGAGGCCGTGATGCGACCTGCCCGCCCCGCGAAGCGATCCGCCCGGATCACCGGGAAGGAGGCCGTCCACGACCTGGCGGAGCGGGACCCGGGCCTCCGCCTCGCGCTGCTGAGCTACGGGATCTGCGGATGCTGCGTCGGGGACGCCCCTCTCGCGGACGCCGCCGCGCAGCGGGGCGTCGACCTGAAGTCCCTGCTCAAGGAGCTGAACGCGCTCGTCTAGTCAGGCCGATTCGACCCGCGCGGTGATGTCGGCGCGGTCAGTACGTGTCCACGCCGCGGGCGAGCTGGCGGAGCTTCCCGATCCGCCGGTCGATGGGCGGGTGCGTGGAGAAGAGGCCGGCGAGCCCGCCCGCCCGGAACGGGTTCACGATCCAGAGGCTCGCGGAGCTCGGGCTGCCGAAGGCCATCGGGTTCTGGCGGTTGCGGTACTCGAGCTGCTCGAGCGCGTCCGCGAGGGCGTCCGGCGCGCGGAGCGTGTTCGCGCCCTCGTAGTCCGCCTTGTACTCCCGGCTCCGGGAGATCGCGAGTTGCAGGATCATGACGCCGATGGGCACGAGGATCATGCCGACGATCGCCAGGAGGTAGAGAAGCGGGGACGTATTCCGGTCCCGCTGGCCGCCGCCGAACAGGGTGTTCCAGAACGCAATCCGCGCGAGGAACGTGAGGGCGCCCGCCAGGGTCGCCGCGACGGACATCAGGAGGATGTCCCGGTCCTTCACGTGGGCCATCTCGTGGGAGATCACCGCGGTCATCTCCCGCTCGTCCAAGACACGGAACAGGCCCTGGGTGACCGCGACGACCGCGTGCTTGGGGTTGCGGCCCGTCGCAAACGCGTTCGGCGTGGCCGTCGGGACCATGTACACGCGGGGCATCGGGAGGCCGTTCATCCCCGCCACGCGCTGCACGATGCGGTACAGCTGCGGGGCCTCCGGCTCCGCGACCTCCTTGGCCCGGTAGGACCAGAGGACGATCTTGTCCGCGAAGAAGTACGCGACCGCGTTCATCGCCGCGGCGAGCAGGAGGAAGAGGAGGACGGACGTGACCCAGTCCCCGAAGAACACGGAGCCGATTGCCCAGCCGAAGACGACGAAGATCCCCGTGAGGACGAGGAACAGGGTCGCGGTCCGTAGGGACGGGTTCATCGCAGTCCTCCTACCCGGATCTATTATGAGTAGTTTGTGCGGGATTCCCGGCGCGAATCGCAAAGGTTCTTGAGGCCTAGACCGCGGCGTCGAGCCCGAGCTCGAGGCCCTGGACCCGCTGGAACCCGAACCCGCCCGGCGGGAGCAGCCGGCCCACCTCCTCCTCCGGGACGCCGAAGGCCCTCGCGAGGCGGGCGACGAGTCGGTCCCGGTCCGCCTTCCCCGGCACGAGGACGACGAGCCGCGTCCCGCGGGCGGACACCGCGCTCACCGGCCCCGCCATGGCCTTGCGATGGCCCTCCACCTCGACCTCCCCGAGCGCCATCGTCACGGGCACGTCGTGGACGTAGTTCCGCTTGCCCCTCACGACGAACGCCCCGCGCCCCAGGTACTCGCCGGACTCCGCTTGCTTGCTCACCTGCTCCGGGAGGACCCAGAACGCGCTCCCGCTCGAGAGCCCCGCGGGCCACGCCTTCGAGTAGATTAGGGCGAGCTCGCACGCCTCCCGGAGGGTCGCGTCCCCCGCCTTCGAGCCATCCTTCACGACGACGCTCGGCGCCCCGTGGATGTCCGCGTGCGCGTACCGGTCGCCGTCCTTCAGGTGTTTCCGCACGAGGGAGTCGTTCGTCTTCGCGTCCCGCCCGCCGAGGATCAGGAAGCCCTCGGAGGACAGGCACCAGCGGTACGCCTCGAACCAGAACCGCCTCGTGGGCGTGGCCTTCGGGCGCTTCGCCGCCTTGACCGTCTTCCGCTCGACGGCCCGCACCTCGTCCTCCGCCGCACGGATCGCCTCGAGGACGCGCTCTGATTTCCGCTGGGCCTCCCGCCGCGCGTCGTAGAGGGCCTGCGCGTTCACGTTCACCTCCGTGCGGTAGTCGAGGACGAGGGAGTCGAAGTCCCCGATCGCGACGGTGACCGTGCCCCTCTCGCGGTCGATGCCCTTGACCTGGACGTCGTCGAACGCGCGGTCCTCCCGCACCGCCCGCAGCAGCTCGTCGAAGAGCGGGAAGTGGGCGTACAGGAAGAGGGCCTTGGCCTCCGCGTCCACGGCCTCCCGGCGCAGGGACTCCACGTTCTCCTGAAGCTGCGCGATCCGGTGCCGGAGCCCGGCCGTGGCGTCCTCCCCGGCGGGCGCCTCCGCGCGCGTCATCTCGAGGAACGCAGCCAGGGCCTCGTTGAGCGTCGGGTACTCCCGCCGCTCGAGTCCCGCGTGGAGGGCGAGGTCGATCGGCGCCGCGTCCACCGCCCTCGCGTCCTGGAGGACGACGGCGGGCCTCCGCTCCTGGTCCACCGCCACGGCGACGTTGTTCAGCGCGGTGTAGAGGGCGTCGAGGTCCGCGTCCGCGAGGTCCTTGGCGGTCGCGTCCTTGCGGACGCCCGCCCGGAGGCACAGCTCCTCCGCGTACGTGCCGCCCAGGTTCAGGACGGCGGCGAGGACCTTCACGACGGGCCCCTTCGCGGCCCGCACCGCCGCGCGGAAGCCGTCGCGGTCGAGGTCGAGCGGGTTCGTCCCCGCGGGCGGGAAGTCGTACGCGATCCCCGCCCTGATCGTGCGGGCCCGGAAGGACTGGGTCCGCATCGCGGCGACCGTGTTCCCGCCCGTGACGAGGACCACGTTGCCCTTCCCGAACATCTCGAAGACGAGCTGGAACGCATTCTCCTTCTGGAACGTGAACACCGCGACGCGGTCGAAGCCCCGCTGCTCGACCGTCTCGAGGCGGGCGTTGTCGATCGACCTCCGCAGGGCCATCGCGAAGGCGGGCGGCGACTCCGGCTTCTCCTCCGTCTCGCGAAGGACGAGCCACTTCCCCGCCTTGCAGTACAGCTCCCTCCGGCCCGCCCCGGGCACGTTGAGGCGGAGGATCACCTCGTCCCTCGCCTGGTAGACCTTGTCCACGTACCCGCCGACGAGAGGCTGCCACTCCGCCACGAGGGCCCTCAGGTCGAAGGAGGTGAGGGCGTCCTTCATGATGCGGCTCGGAAGCGGGTGGGCTTACTTATAGGTGCGGCGGCTCGGGTACGGGGGCCGGCGCGTCACTCGGGACGCGAGGGTTGGGTCGGTGCGCGACGAGCGCCATGGCGCCCAGTCCCGAGAGCGTGACCGCGAGGTTCACGAACAACGCGGCCCCGAGGAGGGGAGGGAAGAGGAGGACGTCCCAGATCAAGGATGCGAGCCCCAGGGCCGCCTCCGTCGTACCGAACCCTGCGAGGACGATCGTGATCGTGCGTCTGGAATCGCGTCGGCGCCGCGCCGCGAGGATCCCCCCGATGAGGAGGACGACCAGGAAGACCCCGGACACCGCCGGTTTCAGGTTGACGTACTGGGGTGCGAGCGCGACCGGCTCCAAGGTCCCGACGTTCCCGACCCGGTCGGCGGCCCGCACCTCGATGGGGACGGGCGACTTCCCGCGCACGACGACGGGGGTCGAATACGTCGTCCAGTCGCCGCCCGCGATCCGGTACTCAATCGTCGCGACACCCGCGCCGGCGTCGGAGGCCTCGATCTCCATGGTGAACTCGTAGTCGGATGCGCTGTGTGTCACGCGGGTCGTGATCGAGGGCGGGGTCCCGTCCACCGACAGGGTGACGTTCCGCATCGGCTCCGGGTTGCCGAGGAGGTCGAGGGCCTGGAATTCGATGCGGTTCGTGCCCTCTCCGGGGAGGACGAAGGGCGAGGTGTACGTCACGAACGGTCCCCACGTCCCAGCGTGCCAGACGCGGTACTGAAGCCGGTCCAAGCCCACCCCTAGGTCGATCGCGGAGAGGCCGATGGGCGTCGACGGGGAGACCCACGATTCGAACGCGGGGGATCCCACCTGGACCGTGGACACGGGCGGGACCGGGTCGACGAACACCGTTGCAGACCCCGCGGCCTCCACGCCCCCCAGGAAGTCCGTGCTCCAGTAGTGGAGGGTGCGGATGCCCGCGTCCGGCACGGTGAACGGCCCCGCGTAGTTGAGGGTCGGACCCGAGTCCACGCGATAGAAGGTCCGGTTGACGGAGAACCCGCTCCGGTCGAGCGCGGTCAGGCGGAACGGCGTCGTCGTGTTCACGAACACGAAGGCGGCCGTGTAGTTCGGCGCGCCGATGCCAAGCGTCGTCACGGGGACGTCGCGGACGTCGACCGAGGCGACCGTCCAGTCCGTCCCGCCGTCATCGTCGCGGACGGTCACGTTCGCCGAGAACGTCCCCGGACCGGGGAACGACCGAGAGGTCGTGAACGTCCGGGCGAAGGGGAACGTCCCGTTCGGGCTGAGCGGAGGGTCGGGGACGGCTCCGTTGAGGAATTCCTGGTCACCGGTGGAGCCGTCGCTCCAGCTCCAGGTCACGTTGAGATCATCGGACCCCGCGTCGCGGACGTCGATCCGCAGGTCAACGCCCAGCGACAGGGAGACGATCGGCGGCCCGGTCACGGCGATCTCGGGCGCCGCGTTCCCGACGGCGACGACGGCGGTGTCGCTGGCCCGGCGACCGATTGCGTCCGTCACGGTGAGGGTAGCGGTGAAGTCACCGGAGTCTCCAAGGACGACGGTCCCCGACGGCCCGACGAGGTCGCGGTCGTTCGTCCGGCTCCCGTCGCCGTCCTCGTCGCGGTCCGCGTTGAGGTCCCACGCGTAGTCGACGATCGGGACCGCGTCCTCCTGCAACACGCTCACGTCGTCCACGTAGAACTGCCCCGTCCAGCTGCCCGCGGACACGAGGCGGAGGAACTCGAGCGACGTGGACGCGGTGCAGAACCCGACCCCCGCGGCCACAAGGGCCCCGTCGACGTACATCGAATACGAGTCCGCGACCGTGTCCACGACGAGCCGGATCTCGTACCACGTTCCCGCGGAGTACGTGACGGAGGAGGTGGCCCACCCGCCCCCGCACACGCCGTAGATGAACCGCCCCGCGGGGCCCATGCCCGCCCGCACGGCCTCCCAGCCCTGCGGGGAGCTGAGGATGGGGGTGAAGATTCCCGTCGTCTGGACGGCGTACGCCCAGATCGTCACGTCCACCCGGACCGGGGAACCGAGGGCCCGGGCGGCGCTCGTGCCGAGCACCAGGTCCGGGTCCACGATGTGGAGCGAGCGGCCGGAACCGCCGTGGGCCACGGCTGAGGAAATCTCTGCGTAGTTTCCGCCCATCGACTCGTCCACCCACGGGAGCGACAGGGCTCCCAGCGGGTATGCGTCGAAGGGGTCCGCCCAGGCGGTGGGATCGGTCCCCGGCGTCCCGCTCCCCGTGAGGAAGAAGGGCTCGCCCTCCACGGCGGCGCGGTCGGGTCCCGCGTTGGCGACCGGGGCCG
>Ga0209521_10000090_pt1 | contig 53396 bp, 48 predicted proteins | sample Rifsed19ft4_FD_184016 | JGI IMG/M metagenome (GOLD analysis project Ga0209521, IMG submission 184016) | Soil microbial communities from Rifle, Colorado, USA - sediment 19ft 4 (version 2) | ecosystem: Environmental > Terrestrial > Deep subsurface > Rock core/Sediment | place: Rifle, Colorado...
ATTCGTTTGCAGTTTGACTTCGGGATTGTCGACAATGTAAGGTGACCGGTCGCGGACTGCTTCATCGGCGGGAGTTGCCACTCCCGCCGGAAGAGCACACCGGGCTGGAAAGGGGGAGGTATGGACAAGAGAGTCCTCTCGGTCTTGCTTCTAGCTGTCGTCATCGGCCTATTTGCCAGTATCGTCGCCGCACAGGATTATCCCAAGATCTCGTACAGGGACGCGGCGGATCATCTCGGCGAGATCCGCTGGGTGGAGGGGATGGTTCTCAACACGGAAACCACGGACCAGGGAGTCTTTCTGGTGTTCAGCAACCAGAAGAAATACCTTCGCGTGGTCGTCCCCACGGAATTTCTCGGGAACTTCAAGGGGGGGCCTAAGTACCTGTACGGGGGAAAGAAGATACAGGCGGTGGGAACCATCGTCCAGCGGGACGATCAATTGTTGCTGGGTGTGGATGACCCCAGCCGGATCAAGGTCGTCTCGGAATAATCCAGGGACCCGGGAGCGCCACCGCCCCCCATCCCGGCTGGGAAGCGCGCTGACCCCAACCCTTGGCAGAGAGGTTCGCCAACCTGTAACTCGCCTGCGCATACGGGGCCGGCGGTTGCGCCCGAGATCAGTCGTCGGGAGGGGGCCCGGGCTCGAAGCAGCGTCGGCAACGCGCCTCGTAGGCTTCCGAGCCTCCCACCACGACCCTTTCCTTTGAAGGTACCAATCGCTGCGTGTGATTGGCGGGGTTGCCGCACCGTACGCAGATCGCCAGCGTCTTGGTGATGTACTCGGCTATTGCCAGAAGTTGCGGCATCGGCTCAAAAGGCCTGCCCAAGTAGTCTTGGTCGAGCCCGGCAACGATGACGCGCTTGCCCAGGTTGGCCAGCTGGTTACAGACCTGCACCAGTTGGGGGTCAAAGAATTGAGCCTCGTCGATTCCCACCACCTCGGTGCGATGCGTCAGGCGTTTCTGAATTTCGCCGGGCGTGGGTACTAGCTCCGCTTCCATGCGCATGTCGCTATGGGAAACGATATGCTCCAGACTGTAGCGGCCGTCGATGCTTGGTTTGAATACCTGCACTCGTTGACGGGCGATTTGGGCGCGGCGTATGCGGCGAATCAACTCCTCGCTCTTGCCGCTAAACATGCTCCCGGTGATGACCTCGATCCAACCCGGGTGGGAGCGAAAGACTTCCATGTCGAAACGGCCCTAGGCCTCCGGAGGCGCTGGGCCTGATGGTGGCAGGCGCTTTCCCGCCCGCGCCTCGTTCCTATCTCGCCGCGCATAGGCGGAGGCGTTGTAGAAAGGTGCCAAGGCGTGCAGAAGGGCGCGGACGAAAGCCTCCTCACGCGTAACGAGCTCTGCCGTCAAGACCCCAAACGTTCCCTGTCGTCCTGCCACGTCTTGTTGGCCGTAGAGCTCGTCCGTAGCGGGCCCTAGATCCTCGCCGCGATCGACCACCGCTAAAACGAGCTCCTCAGGAAGCGGCAGACATCCGCTACTTCCGAAGAAACCGTTCACCCCATCGGTCACGTAGGCCCACGCCTCGAGGGAGACGACCGGTTCATCGCGTCCCGCAGCGGTCTCGCTGCGGAGCCCTCCTTCCAGCCCAATCGCGAGCGCGGGCACGGTTCCCTCTTCGGATAGGGTTTCGAACAAGGCTTGCCCACGTGCTCGTGCGCCTTCCATGAGCTCGGCGGTCGACAGGGGAGTGGACGCCGTTCCCGAGGACACCGTCCTGGCGATCAGCCGGAGGTCATCACGCAGAAAGCCGGGAAAGCGCTCCTTGAGTATGGATAGGGCGCGGCGCACCGCCTCGACCTTCGGTCCGCGAGTGGAGCCGATAGCGACGATCAATAGATTACCTCACGATTTGACCCGTTCGACGTACTTGCCCTCGAACGTGTCGATTCGAATCACTTCGCCTTTGTTGATGAAGTACGGCACCTGCACCACCAGTCCGGTCTCGAGAGTTGCCGGCTTGGATTGCGCCTGGGCAGAAGCGCCCTTGATTCCCGGCTCGGTGTCCACGATTCTGAGCTCGACCGATCCCGGGAGCTCTACACCCACCGCCGTCCCTTCATGCATTTGTACCTTGATAGTCGTGTTCGGGACAAGGTAGTTGAGCGCATCGCCGAGTGGTTCTTGGGTCAGCGTGATTTGTTCATAGGTTTCATTGTTCATGAAGTGGTGCTCGTTACCGGACCCGTAGAGATAGTTCATCTCAACGATGGTGAGAACAGCTTTGTCCACACTGTCGGCAGAGCGGAAGCGATGGTCCAAGAGTCGACCATTCTTCAGACTTCGTAACTTGGTCTGAACGAAGGCCTTGCCCTTGCCCGGTGTAACGTGATCCATGGCGAGCACCGAGAAAAGCTCGTCGTTCATTTTGATTACCCATCCCTTGCGGATTTGTGTTGCGGTGGCCAAGTCATCCTCCTGCTGAATCCACCTGTAGACCTTGAGTCTCGACGTGAAAGGCTACCAGGGAACCCCCGGCGGCGCGAATCGCCATCTCCACCTGCGGGCGTCTTGCGGGCTGCGTCGCGAGGAGCAGACATCCTCCGCCTCCCGCCCCACACGCCTTGCCGGAGTCCGCCCCGGCTTGGATCGCCGCGGTCAGAATCCGCTCTAGCTCCGGGCTGGAGACGGCGGGAGCAAGTCGTCGCCGCGCCTCCCATTCTTCGCCAATCAACTCCGCGATTCGATCTAGGTCCTGATGGACGAGCGCGTCTCGCATGCGAACCGCGATGTCAGCGATGAGCTCCAACGCCCGTTGGGTGGTCGGGTCACCGTCCAGGAAGCGTTTCATGACCTCCCAGTTGTTGGCTCCGGACCGGTGCGGTTGGTGCGTGTAGGCTAGCAAGAAACGTTGCTCGAAACTCGGCGCGTCGATGGAAAGAGCCTCGCGCCGTTCCCTTCCCACGCCCCACCACAGGCAGCAAGCACCACCGTATACGGGCGGATAGTGATCTTGCGCTCCGGTCATCGTTCGCAGAATCCGTGCCTCGGTGTTCTTCACGATCTCGATCAAGTCCGAAGGTTGATAGCGAGAACCGGTCAGCGCATTCAGACCACCGGCGATCGCGATCCCCAGCGCCGAGGAAGCACCCAGTCCCGATTGCCGGGGGGCGTTGCTACGTGTCGTGATGAAGAGCGGCTGGTCGGGCGCAAAAAATTCGAGCAGTGTACCGGCGATCTCCGCGCCGGGATGCCTAGCGAGCTCCGCCGGTGAGGAGGATTCTACCTCCTGTCCGCTATCCTCGACCTTCACCCGCCAGCGGGTCCCCGCCGGCTCGATACGCGCCTCGGCGTAGAGATCGATCGCCACGTTCACAGTGGCGGCCCGCTCGAGCAGGAGATAAATGGGCCAGATGTCGAGCGTACCCCCGGCCAGATCGATACGCGTGGGAGCCCGGGAGCGGCATCTGGCCAAGCTACTTAGCAGCACCTTAGCCACATTGATGCCCGCATCGGCATCTGACTAAAAGGAGCCACATTATAGACAACCGGACAGAGTTCCCGCAATCGCCTGGGCGTGCGAGGGAGCATAATGAGCTCGTCATGGCGCGACTCGAGGAAGTGGTCCGCCGCCGCCTGGCCGCCCGCCCACCGCGGCTCGCGTCCACGAAGGATCTGCGACCGGCAGCCGTGCTGGTGCCACTGGTCTCGGAAGCCGGCGAATATAGACTCCTTCTCACCGTGCGGGCGTCGTCCTTACGCCGGCAGCCCGGTGAAGTCTCCTTTCCGGGCGGTGCCATCGATCGCGACGACGCCTCACCGTTAACTGCCGCCTTGCGGGAGAGCGAGGAAGAGGTGGGACTCAAAGCATCCGACGTGGACGTCCTTGGACAAATGGATGAGTTTCAAACCATTACCGGCTTTCGGATCACTCCCTTCGTGGGACTGGTGCGAGGTCCCTATGTCTTCCAGGTGAATCACGAGGTGGAAAAGCTCCTGCTGGTGCCCCTTTCTACTTTGCGAGAGCCAGGCGTCGTTTCTGTCGAGCAACGGGAGATCCGGCCGGGCCATCGGATTCCGGTTTACCACTATCGCTACCGGGAGCACGATATCTGGGGCATCACTGGACTCCTGGTGAAGGAGCTCCTCGACCTCGTTCGTGGCTGACAGTTCCCGCGGTTTCCGTGCTCTCCCTACGGGACGCGACACCCCTCGGGCGGTGAGTCGACGAACCCCACGAAGACTGGGGCCCTCAACCTCCCCTCTCGGGTGGTCTCGGCATACTCGACCCGAGCCACCAGGGCGGGCTTCAACCAGCGCACCTCGCCCGGGGCAACGACCTGGAGCCCCTTGGGCGGCGCGCCCTCCAAAGGACCGAGCTCCTGTTGGAGGGCCTGGAGCGTCTTTCCATCCAAACCGCTTCCCACGTTGCCCATCCAGATCAGCTCGTCGTTCCGATAGGCACCGAGTACCAAGGATTTCACCCGGCCCTTGCCGCGCTCTAGGACGGTTCCCAACACGACGCAGTCGAGAGTTCGCCGCGCCTTGATCTTGACCCAATGACGGGTTCGTTTGCCGGGGAGGTAGTGGCCATCGAGCGTCTTGGCCACGATTCCTTCCAGCCCTCTCTCGACTGCTTCTTGGTAATAGGCGATTCCACGCTCCAAGACGAAAGACGATTCGATGATCGGTGAGGGTGGGGTTTCCGTCAGTAATGTCGATAGCAGTCGTTTGCGATGGGATAGAGGCTCCTCCATGGTCCCCCGGCCGTTCCGATAAAGTAGATCGAAGGCAACGTAATAGGCCGGGCGCTCTCTGGTACGCTGGGCAATCTTGCCGGGATCCGAGACCAGCCCGCGCTCCAGGGCCCGTTCGAAGCTCGGTTTCGCCCCGTCGAACACCACCACCTCGCCATCCAAGATGGCTTCACCGGGAAGCTGTTGGAAAGCGCGGACGATTTCCGGATACCGGTGGGTCGTATCCAGCAGTCGGCGAGTTTGGAGCCGCATGCGGCCGCGCCCAAAGAAGGCCAAGACTCGAATGCCGTCCCACTTGATCTCGTAGAGGTGTTTCGAGGAGTCGAAGGGCTGGCCCGAGGAGGCCAGCATGGGCGTGATCTTTCGATCGAGCCAGTCTGACATTCGGAGAAGAGCCGCCGTTGCTAGTTCGATCGAGCGGTGCCGGTGGCGGGCAGCTCCTCTTCGTCGCCACGCTGGGTGGCGGTCGGCGCTTTTTGGCGCTCGAGACTGTTCTTGAGCGCGTCCATCAAATTGATGACTTTACCGGTCTCGACTTGCGGCGGCTCGACGATTTCCCTTCCCTCCGCCTTGGCTTTGATGATCTGGAGTAGCTGCTGTCGGTACTCGTCCTCGAACATCTCGGGATGGAATGGCTTGGTGACGCTATCGATGAGCTGGCTGGCCAGCGCCATTTCTGCAGGATTGACCTCGGGTTGGCTCTGCAACTCTTCCAAGGCACTCATACTACGAACCTCGTCCCCGTAATAGAGGCCGGACATGACGAACCCTTCATCCTTCGGACGGATGGCCACCACCTGTTCCTTGCCGCTGAGGACGACTTTGCCGAGGGCGACCCGTCGCTTTTCTTCCATCGCCTTGCGAATCGTCGCGAAGCTCTCGACGGCCACCGGTCCATCGGGAACCAGATAGTGGGAGCCGTGGTAGTACAGCGGGTCGATGTCGCCTTCGCCGACGAACTGTACGATGGCAATCGATTTGGTGGATTCCAGGCGGACCTTGTCGAAGTCCTCGTCGTCCAGGATCACGTATTGGTCTTTGGCGATCTCGTAGCCCTTGACGATGTCGTCGTTGCTCACGCTGCAGTTACACGTCGGGCATTTCTTGTCGTACCGGATCCGCGTGCTACAGACCTTGTGAATCTGGTTGAAAGAGACTGACTCCGATCGAGCCGCTGGGTACATTCGCACCGGAATGTTGACCAAGGACAGTTTGAGAAATCCTTTCCACGTGGGCCTCACCTTCAACCCCCTTCTGTCGCCAACCCTACCCAGGGGATGACGCGATGCGAGACGAACCGAGCCAGTGTAGAGGCGCCGGCGAGCGGCTGTCAACGAACATGGCGAGGGGCTCCCTCGACGAGAGAGCGGTCGAACGGATTTCGGAGCGCCTATGCTGTTACAGGCGCAATAAATGCAGAGACCATCGGAGAGCCATCGGAGCGATTTCTGCCACAAATAACGTCGCCGGACGGGTGATTTGACCGCTTCCGACGGGTAAGCTATTTTAGGGTTAGTGCAAACAATGCAGGTCGGAAGAGACGCTTCCGGGTGGCGGACCCGCAGGCTGGAAACCGCTTCTTATCAACATGTTAGCCCTAGGCGCCTGGCGATGTTGATGGCATGCCCCTTGCTATGCCCCGGTGGCTATGCGAACGAGCCGGGATCCCTTCCGGGTCGGATGACCGGAGGCCGGTGAGTCGATGCACCGAAGAGAGAGGATTCTGGTCATCGAGCCCGAGCCACGGGAGCGACAGGCCATCGTCGGCGCGCTGAGTCCCCGGGGGTTCACCGTGGAGGCTCCGGAACGGCTCGGAGATGCCACCGAGCGCGCGTGCGGAAAGGACTACGGGTTGGTGATCCTGGATCTGGGAGTTCTGGGAGACCAGTGGGCGCACCGCCTCGCGCAACTCAAGCAACAGTCCCCCAAAACGGAGGTCATGGTCACCGCTTCCGACGGCTCCATCGAAGCCGCGGTGGCGGCTATGCGAGAGGGAGCCTACGACTATCTTCTGAAACCCCTCGATCTGGGAAGGCTCTCCGTCCTAGTCGAACGAGCTCTCGAGAAGCGGCGGTTGACCGAGGAAAACCTTAACCTCCGACGGAGACTCTCCCTCAAAGACGAGTACGGCAAAGTGGTGGGCAAGAGTCGCCTCATCAGCGAAGTCTACGAAGTCGCTTCTCAGGTTGCCGCCACCAACGCCACCGTTCTACTCACCGGGGAAAGCGGGACCGGAAAGGAGCTGGTGGCCAAGGCCATCCACAAACGAAGCGATCGCCGTGACGGCCCCTTCATTACCATCAACTGCGGTGCTCTTCCAGAGGGGTTGCTGGAGAGTGAGCTGTTCGGCTTCGAGCCGGGCGCCTTCACCGGGGCGGTGGAGGCGAAGGCGGGCAAGATCGAGCTCGCCCACGGAGGAACTCTGCTCTTGGATGAAGTGGGCGAAATGAGTCCCAAGACCCAGGTGGAGTTCCTGAGAGTTCTTCAGGAGAAGGAAGTGCAGCGCTTGGGTGGCGACAAGTTGATCCGGGTCGACGTCCGTATCATCGCTGCCACCAACAAGGACCTGATGGAGGAGGTGAAGGCGGGTCGCTTCCGGCAGGATCTCTATTACCGCCTGGCGGTCGTACCCATTCACTTACCGTCGCTTCGAGAGCGGCGGGAGGATATACCCCTGCTGGCAGACGGCTTTCTCAAAGAGTTCGCGCAGACAAATCGTCAGAGGGTCAAGAAAATGACGCGAGAGGGGCTGGAGATTCTCACGCGTTACGGTTGGCCGGGCAATATTCGGGAGCTTCGGAACGTGATCGAGCGGATGACGGTGACGGTCGACGCGGCCAGCATTCGACCCGAGCATCTCCCACCCGAGCTGGTAAGCGCCGATGGAAGCGCCGGCGAGGTCTACGTGCCCCTCGGCACCCCACTGCGCAAAGTCGAGGAAATCATGATCCGTAAGACCCTGGAGGAGGTCACCGACCATCGACAGAAGGCCGCGAGAATTCTCGGAATCAGCCCGCGCGCGCTTCATTACAAGATCGCCCGCTACGGGGTGTCTCGCAAGCGTGCGCGTCCATCGAATCGAGAGGTGCGAGCTCACCGGAAATGATGCCTTTCGTTTGCGACCTCCGGATTCCCCCTGCTATGCTGAGAAAAATGGCGCTCTTCCTCTCCCCGCGGGCTGGGACAGGGAGTGTTCAACGGTCGGTGCCAGCTCGGGAGCATCATCCACCCGTGGCTTCAATAAGCCTAAGTGATTTGGTATCATATTCTGATGTGCCAATGCCCGATTGGCTAGAGTGAGCGTGGGGAGTCCGAGGATGTCCACAGAAGCGCTAGTTCGCGAGAAGCGAGAGCGGCATATCCAGCCCGAAGCCATCGTCAACGACTTCTCGATCCAGGTGGCGACGATCAACGGCTCCGGTAGCCAGTCCTCCAACAACGTCCTGATGCGGTCCATCTTTCGCATGGGGGTCCCGGTCAGCGGAAAAAACCTGTTCCCCTCGAACATTGCCGGCCTTCCTACTTGGTTCACCATTCGGGCGAGCAAGCAGGGTTATATCGCCCGCCGCAAGGAGGTCGACTTCCTGGTGGCGATGAACCCTCAGACGGCGCGGGAAGACGTCGAAAGCTTGCGACCGGGTGCGGCAGTCGTCTACGAACAATCGCTGAAACTCGATGGACTGAGAAAGGATTTGGTTTTTTACCCCGTTCCGTTCGCCGAGCTCGCCAAGCAGGTCACCGAGGAGGTCAAGCTCCGGAAGCTGTTGGCCAACATGATCTACGTGGGCGTGGTGGGTCAACTCCTGTCGATCGACAAGGAGGAGATCAAGAAGTCGGTGGTCAAGCAGTTTCAGTCCAAGGCCAAGGCGATCGCGCTCAATCAGAAGGCGATTGATCTGGGGTTCGAGTACGCCGAGCAGTCACTTACCAAGGCTGACCCACTGCGCGTGGAGCACATGGACAAGACCCAGGGGAAGGTTCTCATCGATGGCAACGCTGCGGGGGCTCTGGGGGCGATGTTCGGCGGGGTGACGGTGGTGACCTGGTATCCCATCACCCCTTCCTCCAGCCTCTGCGAACAGCTCATCGAGTACATGAAAGCGTACCGGGTCGACAAGGAGACCGGCAAGGCCACCTACGCTATCGTGCAAGCGGAGGATGAGCTGGCCGCCATCGGGATGGCGCTGGGAGCGGGCTGGGCGGGCGCCCGGTCCATGACCTCCACCAGCGGACCGGGAATCTCCCTGATGTCCGAGTTCGTTGGGCTCGGCTACTACGCCGAGATTCCCGCCGTCATTTGGAACATCCAACGAGTGGGACCTTCGACCGGCCTCCCCACCCGAACCTCGCAAGGAGACATTCTCTTCACCTACTTGCTGTCGCACGGAGACACCAAGCACCTCTGCCTCCTTCCCGCTTCGGTGGACGAGTGCTTCGAGTTCGGTATGGAAGCCTTCAATCTGGCCGAGCGGTTCCAGACTCCGGTCTTCGTGCTTTCCGACCTGGACCTGGGAATGAACTACTGGATGGCGGATCCCTTCCCTTATCCGCAAAAGCCCTTCGATCGCGGAAAAGTCTTGACTGCCGAAGACCTGGAAAAGTTGGGGAGCTTCGCCCGCTATCGCGATGTGGACGGTGACGGCATTCCCTATCGAACCCTTCCCGGAACCGAGCATCCGGCGGCCGCCTATTTCACTCGCGGGAGCGGCCACAGCGAGAATGCGGAGTACACAGAACGACCCGACGACTACCAGAACAACATGGACCGGCTGGCTCGGAAGTTCGAAACCGCCCGTAAGCATGTACCCCAGCCAGTGCTCGAGGAGGAGCCGGACGCCGAGGTCGGCATCATCGCATTCGGCAGCTCCCATTGGGCGGTCACCGAAGCGCGCGATCAACTCAAGTTGGAAAAGAACCTCAAGGTCCGCTATCTTCGCCTACGCGCCCTGCCTCTCACCGAGACGCTCCACTCGTTCGTCCGGTCTTGCCAACGGGTCTACGTGGTCGAGCAGAATCGCGACGCTCAAATGGCCCAGCTCATCCGGCTCGAGTTGTCCCAACAGCCCGGGCAGCAAGACAAGATCAGGAGCGTGCTTCACTACGATGGTCTTCCCATCGACGCTCGCTCGGTGGCGGATGAGATTGTAGCTTTGGAGAAGAAGGCTTCCCGCAAGACAGAGGAGTCGTGATGGCGACCGTCAAAGAGTCTCCCCCCCCTCAAAAAAAGGTCAATCGAATCGGCCTGACCGTGGCCGACTATAAGGGGAAACCCTCAACTTTGTGCGATGGCTGTGGCCACGATGCCATCAGTAGCCAGCTGACCAAAGCGTTCTTCGAGCTAGGCATCCAGCCCTACCAGGTGGCAAAGCTCTCCGGGATCGGCTGCTCCTCCAAGACGCCGGCCTACTTCTTGGGCAAGAGCCACGGGTTCAACGGGGTTCACGGGCGTATGCCTTCCCTGGCGGCGGGGACGGTTCTGGCCAACCGGACTCTCAGGGTGGTGGGCGTGTCCGGTGACGGCGACACCGCCTCCATAGGAATCGGCCAGTTCGTGCATCTTTTGCGCAGAAATCTCCCCATCGTCTACATCGTCGAGAACAACGGCGTCTATGGGCTGACCAAGGGACAGTTCTCCGCCACCTCGGACCTCGGTTCGAAGTTGAAAACGGGCGTGGTCAACGAACTGCCGCCCATCGATCTGTGCACCCTGGCCGTCGAGCTCGGCGCCACCTACGTGGCGCGGTCCTTTGCCGGCGATCCCAAACAGCTTGTCGCCCTCCTCGAGGGAGCCCTCTCCCACAAAGGCACCTCGGTCCTGGACATCATCAGTCCCTGCGTGACGTTCAACAACCACCCCGGCTCCACCAAGAGCTACACCTGGGGCAAAGAGCACGAAGAGATGCTGCACGAAGTAGGCTTCGTTCCTTACTTCGAACAGATCAACGTAGACTATGAGGAGGGAAGTGCCTTGGAGGTGGCGCTCCACGACGGCTCCCGCATCGTGCTGAAGAAGCTCGAGCGCGATTATGACCCCACCGATCGTACCTGCGCTCTATCGTTGCTGCGAGAGGCGAGCGAGAAGGGACAGTTCCTTACCGGCTTGGTGTACGTCGATCCGGAGAGAGAGAACTTCTTGGAGCTTCTCGATCTGGTGGAAGAGCCCCTGGCGCTCCTGCCCATGGAGAGGCTCCGACCTCCCCAGGAAGCTTTGGACGAGGTCATGGAATCCCTCAAGTAGTTGTTTCGCTGAGGCAGGGCCAAGCAAGGAATCGAATACCCCGCGCACCTTGTTTCGCTGGGGTGGCGCCAAGCAGGGCGTCGAATGTCCCACCGCGCCTAGAGTTAGAGTCTTCGGTTCTTGTTTCGCTGGGGTTGCGCTGAGCAAGGCGTCGAATACCCGCGCCCTCCTAGATTTAGAGTAGCTCTAACTCTACCGAAACATTGTTTCGCCTGAAGTGGCGCTAAGCACGCCGCCGAATGCCCGCGTGCTCCTAGATTTAGAGCGGCTCTAACTCCACCGGAAAAATCGTAGCGACAGCGCGAAGCTGGCCGCGGTCCACCCCACCAACAAAACCATCCTGCCGATTTGAGAGGGGAAGTCCGCCCCTTCGATGATGACCGCGCGTAGCGCGTCGTTGAGAGCAGTGAGCGGAAGCACCTGGATTGCCGGTTGAAGTGCTTCGGGGAACCGCTGTGAGGAGAAGAAGGTTCCGGAAAAGACGAACATGGGAAGCATCACCAGGTTCATCAAGCCAGAGACCGTCTCGATTTTACGAGCGCGAGTCGCCACCAATAGCCCCAGGCTGCCGAAACAGAGCGCCCCGAGAAGGCCAATGGTTAGCGTCAAGATGAACGATCCGCGGAGAACCATGTCGAAGACCAGCCAACCGAAGGCGAGTAGCAACAGAACCTCGACGAACATGAATACGATGCGACTTCCGATCATGGCGGCCAGGAACTCGCTCTTCCGCATCGGCGTAGCAACCAGACGCTTGAGCAGCTTGCGGCTCCTCATGTCTACCGTGACGAAGCCTACACCCCACATGCCCCCGCTCATCAGATTCAAGCCGATGAGACCGGGAATGAGAAAATCGATGTAGCGCGCGCCCGGCTCGGTCATCTCGGTGTCGCGTCCTTGGACGGGGTCCTTTCGACCGGCTGCCCGCTGCAGAAGATCATCGACCAGCGCCCGAGCCAGCAGGCTGTCCGGCCGGTTGGGGTCGAACCGGTACTGGTAGCCGTCACCCGGAACCAAGACGAGCGCGACCTTGCCGAGTCGCAGCTCGGAGGCGCTTTGTTCCGGCGAAAGCACCCGAGCCTCGAATCGCGTGCTACCGTTGAGCAGTCCGGCGAGTGCTGCCGCCTCGGTTCGCTCCTCGACCGCCACCGCGATACGGTCGGGAGGCTTGTTGCGGAACGCGATGCCGAGACCCAGCGCTAGGAGGATGGGAAAGCCAAAGACCCAGAAAATGACTTCCGGTTCCCTCAGCGCTTCTCGAAGGCGCGCGTCGAGCAGTTTGAGAAAGGGGCTTATCCTAATCATCTCGCAAGTGGCGCCCGGTAAGGGAGACGAACACGTCCTCCAGACTGGCATGTCGCGTGCTCAAACGCGCCAACTCCCGGCCCCGGGAGCGCAGGCTCTCGAGCAATGCGGGTAAGGCGACGTGCACTTCGGTTACGGTGAGTGAGCCCGTGCCGTTTTGGAGATGGGCGGCGCGAACGGCTGGTAGTGACGAGAACCACTCCGGCTCGAGGCCTTCCGTGGTGTCGACGGTAAACTCCACTACATGCTCTCCTCCTAGCCGGGCAATCAGATCTCCGGGTGAGCCGAGCGCAATCATCTTGCCGTGATCGATAATCGCCACACGATCGCAGAGCCGTTCCGCCTCCTCCATATAGTGGGTGGTGAGGAGGACGGTACGTCCGCGCCGCTTGAGACCCCGCACGATGTCCCAGAGCTGCCGGCGGGACTGCGGGTCGAGGCCGGTAGTAGGCTCGTCCATGAAGAGGAGCTCAGGATCTCCCACCAAGGCGCAGGCCACGGCCAGTCTCTGCCTTTGGCCACCGGACAATTTCCCTACCCAACTGGCGCGTTTCTCGCGCAGCCCCACTTCGTCCAGCAGTTCTTCTGTCTCTCGTCTCTTTCGGTAGAAGCTTGCGAAAAGGCGTAGCGTCTCGTCGACGGTGAGTTTCTCCGACAACTTGGTGTCTTGCAGAGAGATACCGAGGCGATGGCGGATCTCTTCGTCGTGATCTCCCCATCGTCGACCCAAGACTTCCACTTCTCCTGCCGAAGGCGGCAAGAGCCCCTCCAAGATCTCGATGGTCGTTGTCTTGCCGGCCCCGTTCGGTCCCAACAGCCCGAAGCATTCCGCCTGCTGTACCTCCAGATCGAGACCCCGGACCGCTTCCACCTGGTTGTCGTAGGTCTTGCGGAGGTTGCTGCAGCGAATGGCGGGCATCTCGGTTGCGTCCTCGTTCAACATCATAAACCCGGTGAGAACCAACGGCCAGAAGAAGATAACGACCGCCGCGGAGGCAAGTCAGCGCGGATTATGACTATACTACAATGAGTGGGCAGCGACTGGGACGACGTTTACTCGGAGGGATAATGTCCAAGGCAGAACAACCCGGCAAGGTTCACGAAACGGACATTCTGGAGAGACTGAAGACGGTGCAGGATCCTGAGCTTCGCCGCGACATCGTATCACTGGGTTTCGTGAAGAACATCAAAATATGTTCGCCCATCGTCAGTTTCGAAATCGAGCGCACCTCTCCTGCCAGCATGGTCAGCGAACGATTGAAGGCGGAGGCGAAAGCAGCCGTCAGGGAGCTTCCGGGAATCGAAGAAGTCAACGTCCAAGTCTCGGCGTCGGTCGAAGCCGCCCAGACCGGCGCCATCCAGAGCATGATCGCCATCGCCTCCGGGAAGGGCGGGGTAGGAAAGTCCACCGTCGCCGCCAACCTAGCGGTGGCTCTCCAACGAGCCGGCGCAAGGGTGGGGGTCTGTGACGCCGATGTGTACGGGCCTTCTCAGGGCATCATGTTCGGTACGGACGAAAGGCCGGAGACCGATGAGGAGCGGCGATTGATCCCTGTCGAGGCCCATGGCGTCAAGTTGATGTCCATGGGGCTGCTGACCAGCAAGGAGACTCCCGTCATTTGGCGCGGACCGATGGCAACGAAACTGATTCAGCAGTTCATGGCTGGCGTCGCTTGGGGTGAGCTCGATTATCTCATCATCGATCTCCCGCCGGGAACAGGAGACGTCCAACTCACCCTCACCCAGAGTGTTCCCTTGACGGGCGCGGTCATCGTCACCACGCCCCAGGACGTTGCGCGAACCATCGCGGAGAAGGGACTCAGGATGTTCGAACCGGTTCAGGTTCCGGTTCTGGGCATCATCGAGAACATGAGCTATTTCGAGTGCTCTCACTGCCGGAAGCGCACCCATATCTTCAGCCAGGGCGGAGGAGAGAAGATCTCCGCAGAGTTCGGTCTTCCGTTCCTGGGAGGCATCCCGATTGACCCTGAGGTGGTCGCGGCCGGCGACCAAGGAGAGCCCATCGTCGCCCGCAACCCCGATTCTCCCGCGTCTCGAGCCTATCTGGAGATTGCCCAGCGCTTGGCCGCCGCGATCTCGGTGGTCAAGTACGAAAGCTCCCATCCAATGAAGCCGAGGGAGATCAGTGAAGGGGAGGGAAAGCTGAGGATCGTGTGGGCAGACAGCCACGATTCTCGCTACGGTTTCGAATTCCTGCGTAACCACTGTCCCTGCGCGATGTGTGTGGACGAGTGGACGGGCAAACGCAGGCACCTGGCCCTGCTTCTGCCACCGAACTTCCGTGCCCTGGACGTCAAGCCGGTCGGCAACTACGCCATCAAGATCTCTTGGTCGGATGGCCACGATTCGGGAATCTACAGCTTCAGCTCCCTGAGGGAGCTCTGTCCTTGTAAGGACTGCCAGCCGGGCTAAGGTAGGGGAGAGGGGCTGCCCACTTGCGTCGGGAACGGTGCTTGGTTAACATCAGGGTTTCTGTGAAAGGAAAAGCGAATCATGGCAAGAGCTTGTGAGCTGTGCGGCAAGGGCCCGCGGAGCGGCAACCGCGTGAGCCACGCCCACAATCTGACAAGGCGTCGTTGGTATCCGAACCTGCAGCGAGTCCACGCCATCGTCGAGGGGGTACGCCGTCGGATCCGCGTTTGTACTCGATGCATACGCTCTGGCAAAGTCGTCAAAGCTGCCTAAGATCGCACTAGTCGAAGGCCATGGCGATCACGTCGATCTCGATCAGCGCGTCCTTGGGCAAACGCGTTACTTGGACAGCGGCTCGCGCCGGCGGCACCTCGGCAAAATACGTGCCGTAGATCTCGTTCATCCTGGCGAAGTCGGACATGTCGGCGAGGTATATCGTCGTCTTGACGACGTTCTGTGGGCCCAATCCAGCGTTTGCCAGAATGGCCATGACGTTGTCCAGCGTGCGTCGGGTCTGAGCGGCTATGTCGCCTTCAATCAGTAGACCGTTGGCCGGGTCGAGCGGCACCTGGCCGGCCACGAAAAGGAACTTCCCGGCTCGGATGGCCTGACTGTAAGGGCCAATCGGTTGAGGGGCTTCGTCCGTCAGCAACGCTTTCTTTTTCATGAGCACTCCCCAATAAGGGCCCGGTTAGTGAGGGCTGTGTCGGGCAATGTCCAGGACCCCGTGAACGGACCGTATCGATCGCGTAATGCGCTCCAAGTGTTTGAGGTTATTGATGGAGAGCGTGACGTCGATGGCTCCCTTCCGGTCTTCGAAGGTCTTGGCCTCGATGTTCCGGATATCGGTATTGCTGCTGGCGATGATAGAGGTGATGTCGGCGAGGATCCCTTGCCGGTCCTCCACGTCCACCGAGATGGTGACATCATACCTGGCTTCGGTATCCCGCTCCCATTCCACTTCGACCCTGCGTTCTGGGTCGTACATGAGGTTCAGAACGTTGGTGCAATCGACCGAATGTACCGAGACCCCTTTTCCTCGCGTGATGTACCCGGTTATTTTCTCCCCCGGTATGGGATTGCAGCACTTGGCCCGAAAAACCAGTAAATCGTTCACCCCTTTCACCAGGATCTTGTCCTCCGGAGCACGGAGCACGCGACGAACCACTTGCGCCAGGGTGGCCTTCGACCCTTCGCTAGGTGTCATTTTTTCCGCAGGCACGAAGCGGGTAATGATCTGCCGGGGAGAGACCTTCCCGTAGCCGATGGCTGCGAAGAGGTCGTCCGCCTTTCCGCTGCCATAGTCTTTGAGAAGCTCGGGAAACTTCTCGGAGTCGGTGATTCCCTTGAGGGCCAGGCCGCAGCGACGCGCTTCCTTTTCTAGGACCTTTCTTCCAATTTCGATGCTGCGCTTCTTCTCGCTGGTGTTGATGAAGGTCTTGATCTTGCTACGAGCGCGAGAGGTGACGGCCAGAGATAACCAATCGCGGCTCGGTTGGTGCCCGGGAGAGGTGGTGATCTCCACGATGTCCCCATTCTTGAGATGATATCGCAAGGGGACCAACTTACCATTGACCCTCGCCCCTACACACTGGTGTCCGATATCGGTATGGATGGCATAGGCGAAGTCGATGGGGGTGGCTCCTCGGGAGAAGGACTTCACCTCGCCTTTGGGAGTGAAGCAGTAGACGTCCTCGGGATAAAGATCGATCTTGAGGCTGTTGAGGAACTCGTGAGGGTCCTTGACCTCTCTTTGCCACTCGATGATCTGGCGTAGCCAGGCGAAGTTGCGAACGTCGTTTTCCTCGAGTGGGCGACCCTCTTTGTACTTCCAGTGGGCGGCGATGCCCTGTTCGGCAATCTCGTGCATTTCTGGGGTGCGGATTTGAATCTCGAAGGGAACACCGGAGGCGGGGATCACGCTGGTATGGAGCGAGCCATAGCCATTCGGCCGGGGCATGGCGATGAAGTCCTTGATGCGTCCCGGCACCGGTCGCCATGCGTTGTGGATGATACCGAGCGCACCATAGCAGTTCCTGACCGTGTCGGTAATGACTCGTAAGGCCACCAGGTCATAGACCTGATCGAGCTCGATACCCTGGCGTTTCATCTTCTGATAGATGCTGTAAGTGCGTTTGATGCGACCGGTGACCTCGGCCGGGATGCCGTTTTCCGCCAGCTTCTTCTCCAGGATCCCCTTGATCTCGGCGATGAAGGCCTCGGTACGCTTCCGTTTCGATTCGACGCGCTCCGCCAGGGCGGCGTGGGCTTCCGGCTGTTGGAAGCGGAAGCAGAGATCTTCCAACTCGCTACGGATGCGTCCCATCCCCAACCGGCCTGCCAAGGGGGCGTAGATCTCGAGTGTCTCATCAGCGATGCGGAGGCGCCTATCCTCGGGAAGGTGTTGGAGGGTGCGCATGTTGTGAAGTCGGTCGGCGAGCTTGATGAGAATGATGCGAATGTCATCGATCATCGCCATCAAGATCTTGCGGAAGTTCTCCGCTTGATGTTCTTCGGTCGAGGAGAACTGGATCTTGCTGATCTTGGTGAGACCGTCGATGATGTGCGCCACCTCTTCACCGAAGTGCTCTTCCAGGTTCTCTAGCGTGGTGAGGGTGTCCTCCACCACGTCATGGAGCAGCCCGCAAGCCACGCACACGACATCCAGCTTCATGTCCGCCAGGATGTCCGCCACCGCCAGCGGGTGAACCAGATAGGGCTCGCCCGACATGCGGAGTTGGTCTCGGTGCTCACGTGCCGAGAACACATAGGCTCGGCGAAGGAGATCGAGGTCTCCCTCGGGCTGGTAGGAGCGCACCTTCTCCAGGATGTCCTCGAAGCGAATCATGGCCATGATGGTGGGGGCAAACCCCTCGACCATAAGGGCTTGCCTCACCCATCATAGGACGGCCGGAGCACAGGATCAACCTGACTCGCGCGCCTGCGGGGCATCACGCAACCGGCTCTGCGATGGCTCGCGCCGTTTCCTTGACTTGAGCAAACCCACGTAATATAATACGCGCCGTTTTCCTAAGGTGATGAGAATAAGGGGGATACGGTCATGAAGATTCATCGCGCAGCCATCATCGCTGCTACGGCTCTGGCTCTGGGTGCGTGCACCGAGCAGCTCAACATGCTCAAAGCACGGCAGGCATTCAAAGACGCCAACACGGCATATGCTAACAAGGAATACGAGGAAGCCACCCATAGCTACAACCGGGTGCTCGAGCTGGATCCGAACGGGGATCCCCGCGTCATAGTCCCGACCCATTTTTATCTGGGAAGCTCTCATCACCTACTCTACCGGCCCACCAGCAGGGACCCGAGCAACATCGAGCACCTGGATCGGGCCGTCGAGCAGTACTCGCTGACGCTCGAGAAGTCCCAGGACGTAGATCCGCTCGACCAGGAACTGCTGGTTGTCGCCGCTACCCGGCAGTACGCGCTGGAGCAACTTGCCGCGATCTACCGCGATGTGAGGGACGATTTCGCGACTGCCGAGAAATACTACCTCGAGCTCATCAAGCTGGATCCGGAGAGACCGGAGAGGTACTACACTCTGGGAGACCTCTACGAACGTTTCCATGACCCCGAGCGTATGCCCCTTCTGGACAAGGCGGTGGAGGCCTTCGAGCGTCCGGTGGAGATGGATCCGAACGACCCGGTTCGCTATCGGCACGTCGCCGCGCTCCTAAATAGGTACGGTCGGTTCGAGGAGACGATCAAATGGTTGGAGAGGGCGAGAGACGCTCGTACGACGGACGCCGAAGGATACTACCTGATCGCCACGCATTACTGGGATAAGGTCTACCGGGATCCGGACCTCACCAGCGACCAGAGGCGCGAGTTCACAGCGCTCGGCATCCAGGAGCTGGATAACGCTCTCCAGATTAATCCCGAGTACGTGGATGCCTTGGTTTACAAAGGGCTGTTGCTTCGGGAGCAGGCCAAGCTCGAGCCGAACGCTGCAACCCGGGCGGAGCTCGAGAAAGAGGCGAACGAACTGCGCGACAAAGCCCTGGTGCTCAAGGCCGCCCAGGACGAGGCGGCCGCTGCGGCCGAAGCGGCGGGTGGCACCGCCGGCAGCGAGGGCGAGGGAACCACTCCCTAAGTTTTTCTTGCTCTCGAGGGAAGCTCAGGGCGAGAGGTTGTTTTTCCGACCTCTCGCCCTTCCTTTTGGCGTGAAAAGCACTCGCGTCTGCTGAGGAGACCAAACGGCCTCCTCTTTGGTCTCCAGCCCGACTCTAGACTGGGAGAGGTCCGAGGTTCTAGCGGTCTCCTTCGAACCCCGGCTCCGCCGGCGGGATAATGCCCACGCGGTCGACACCGTTGCCCTTCGCGACGTCCAGCACGTCCACCACCTCGCCGTAGCTCAGGGTGGGCGCTGCACGCAGGAACAGGGTCTTGTCGGAGCGGGTTTCGAAGATGTCCCGGATCCTCAAGGGCAGCTCATCTCGCCCCACCGGTTGCTTGTTGATGGTCACGTTGGCACCCTCATCGATGTCGAGTATCAGCTGGTTCGGGTCTGGCTCTTGCTCCTGAATGATGTCCTTTTCGGACACCGGCAACTCCACGTCCAGACCCTTTTGCGTTAGCGGCGTCACCACCATGAAGATGATGAGCAAGACCAGCATCACGTCGATGAGAGGCGTGACGTTGATGTCAGAGCTGGGCCCAATCCTACCTCCGCCTGATGCCATGGCCATTTGACGTTACTCCTTTTAGTAGAATGAGTTAGCAGTAAGGTGCCGACGGGGCCTAACGCCCGCCGCCCGCACCCCTCCTCAGCTCGGTAATGAGACCGATCTCCTCGACTCCGCCTTCGCGGGCGATGTCCATGACCTCCAACACCGCGCCGTACTCGAGCGCCTCGTCGGCTTTCAAGAACAGGATCTTCTCGGCGCGGGTATCGAACTTCTCCCGAACCTTGGCCAACAGATCGGTCCGGGGCACGGGGATCATATCGAGATAGAGGGTGCGGTCCCGTTTCACGGCCAAGGTAACCACGCTTTCGTTATCGGGATGATCGGTTGGATACTCTGCCACTGGAAGTACGACATCGACACCTTTCTGCAGCATGGGCGTCACCACCATGAAGATGATGAGCAAGACCAGCATCACGTCGACCAGCGGCGTGACGTTGATATTGCTATTCAGCCCGCCTCTACCTCCTCCCCCAGTCATAGCCATGGCTTATTCCTCCTCCTTTGGGAGCGCGGCCTAGGCTTTCTTGGCCATATAGTCGATGAGCTCGGAGGCACTGTTGTCCATCTCCACCGTGAAACCCTCGACCCGGGTGGTGAAATAGTTGAAGGCCCACACGGCGGGCACCGCCACGAACAGACCGAAGGCGGTCGCCACCAGAGCCTCGGAGATACCTGCCGACACCGCGCCGATACCGCCGGAGCCGGTCAAGGCCATGCCCTGGAACGCGTTGATGATACCGACCACCGTTCCGAAGAGCCCCACGAAGGGAGCGGTGGCGCCAATGGTGGCCAGCCCGGCAAGTCCTCGCTTCAGGTCGGAAAGGTTCACCGCGGTGGCCCGCTCGATGGCTCGATGCGCCGCCTCCAACATTTCCTCCCGATTGGCTCCGCCACTTTCCTGCTGGAACTGATACTCCTGCAGGCCGGCCAAGAGGACCTTGGCCAGGTGGCTGTAACGAGTTTCCTTCTTGCTACTTACCTTGATGGCGTCCCCAATCTTGCCATCCTTCAGCAACTTGGCTACTTGGGGTGCGTAGGCGCGGGATTGGGTCTTGGCTTGATGGTAGGCCCATGCTCGCTCAATCATGAGTCCGATCGAGTACATCGACATGATGAGCAAGACGACGTTGGTGCCTATAGCCGCCGGACCCATCGCTTCAATCATTTCCATGACTCCAAACTGCATGTTCTCCTCCTCGGTTGGGGATTCCCTAAATAAAAAGGCTCTACCTAGCCTTGCAGCGAAAAGTTCACAGTGACCGTCATGACGATAGGAACGGGCACTCCATTCAGCAGTGTCGGCTCATATTTCCATCTCCGAACCGCTTCGACCGCCGACTGATCCAGCAGCGGGATGGAACGAAGAACGCGCACATTCGTAACGTTCCCCTGGGGATCGATGATGGCTTCCAAGATGACGATGCCCTGGACGCGGGCTTGCCTCGCGATGTCGGGATAAAGAGGGTTGGCATCTTGGATTTTCTTGGGGGGCTTGATGTCGCCACCCACCCGGACCGGTGCCGCGACGGGCGCATCGGGCAGGCCACCTACGATGCCACCCAGCACACCTCCCGGAACGCCTCCTTCCACGCCACCCGGCGCTCCGAAGTCGCCAAAACCGATGTCATCGGGGATGTCCATCGGTGCGACGAACTTGGGCGTGCTGCTGAGAACGGGTTTCGGGGCGGTTGGCCTGCGGCGGGCCGCGGGTGGTGGCGGTGGCGGCGGTGGCGGCGGTGGCGGTGGTGGGGCGGCCGCCAGGAACGTCATGATGCCTTGCGGTGTGGGCAGCGCGTCGGTCGCCATCAGAGGAACGATAATGAGAGCGGCAAGGATGAACAACTGCACCGCAAAGGAGGTGATGAAGCTCGCTATCTGCCTCCCGAACGACTTCCTCTGTTGACTGGACTCCACCAGAAACGTGAGCATTTCCTTGGGCACGGGCTTCTATGCTCCTTTCTCAAGGGGGAGGGATCGGACTGGCCAGCCTCCCCTTGAAAATCTAAACCCGGCCGGGACGTCCGGCCAGACCTCCAACTTGATACAGCCGGGGCAACCCATTAGACACCCGTTTCCCGAAAAGGGTTCCCGGCCGGGAAGACCGGCGAATTCGACGCGGGCTTCACAGAGGTATCTGAGATCATGCCTGCTTCTCGCCTTTCAGGGTTCGGACCAGATGAAACTGTGTCCGAAACACCGCCGGACTGAATATCCTTAATAGAATCAGAGCCTCAGGTCAAATCTTGGGAGTGGTCTGGGGAACCACCTAGCCCCGTGAGCCGCTAATGCTAGCTTCCGAGGTGGGCCCTGTCAAGCGGTTTTGGCGGGTAACCCTTCGGTCCTCATGGCCGCATATTGTATGCAAGCTGGTGCCAGCAGATAATTTGGGGGACTTCGGAATGAAATGGAACGCCCGCCACGGCGGCTCTTGTTTCTAGCCGCGGGAAAAACGGTCCGGCATCCGGAGAGGAAGATTAGAAGAGATTGAACGTAACGAGCAGCTCGGCGAGCGTGGGTACCGGACGGTTGTTTTTCAGGGCCGGCCGGAATCGCCATTCGTTCTCGACGACCCTGATCGCTTCTTCGTCGAGCTCCGGGATGGAGCGGAGGATCTTGAGCACCTTCACCTGCCCCTGGGTGTCGATGACGACCTGCAGGATCACGTCCCCGGTGATCTTCTTGCGGATGGCCTCCACGGTGTAGGAGGGGCGCGGCGTGCGTAACGGTCGAGGCGGGACGTCTGGCTGAGGGTACACTTCGGTCCCGGTGCCGCCGACGATGCCTCCCACGATGCCCCCCGGAACCCCTCCCACCACCCCCCCCGGAACGCCGCCCTCCATTCCCTCGATGTCGCCCAAATCGAAGCCGTCCTCGACTCCGAACTGGATCTCGATCTGAGGCGTCAGAATCTCTTCGGGGATTTCGAGGGGGACTCGTACCTCCTCCTCGATGAAAGTCGCTCTCTCCTGCGGTTGCTCCAGTCGATCGGGTTGGGGCTGAGCCGGCGTTTCGTAGGGTTTTCTCAAGACGATGGGGGAACCCCGCCTTGGTAGGGGCGGTGGCGGTGGTGCGGAGTCGAAGAAAGTTCGAACCACCACCGGCGGCGGCGGCGAAGGGGGCCAGAGGATGGGGGCGAGGATGGCGAAGGCCAGTACGACGACGTGAAGTGCCACGCCCGCCGCCAGACCCCAGCGTCGCCGATCCTCCTTGAGAGGAAACGTGATGATGAGGGTTTTCGATAGAAGCTCGGGCTGGGTTATGGCATGTTTCGGAGTAAGAGCCTGCTTCGGTGGCGGCCGTCCCTTCCGGCGGCGGCGCGACCGCTCCAAGGCGCGGGCTGCGTAACTCGTGGGCTTGCTTCTTATCAATTCTTGAGTGGTCTTGAGTGGTCTTGAATGTCCTCAAATGGTCCGAGGTGGCTCCCAACGGGTGCGAACGAGGACCGACGCCATCACGAGGCGCGAGGAGCGGCCGGGGCCTCGGTCTTGGCTCGGTCTAGCGTTCGTTTCTCCCGCACCCTGCGCCACCAGCTCACCACCGGCGAAGCGATGGCGAGCGTCGAGTAAGTACCCACGATGATCCCCACAACTAGGACGAAAGAAAAAGACCGCAACACTTCTCCCCCCACCAAGTAGAGGCTGAGAACCGTCAGGAAAGTCGCTCCGGCGGTGAGCAGCGTCCTTCGGAGGTTTTGATTGATGGCGAGGTTGATAATCTCGTCCAGCGACTTCCGCCTGAGGAAACGGCGGTTCTCTCGCACCCGATCGAAGATGACGATCGTGTCGTTCACCGAATAGCCCACCAAGGTCAAGAAAGCCGCAATGACGTTGAGGCTAATCTCGTAGCCGAAAAGCGACAGAAGCCCCAAGGTCAGCAGAACGTCGTGCAAGACGGCGATGGTTGCTCCCACCCCGTAGATGAACTCGAAGCGGAGCCCGATGTAGATCAGCATGGCGGCCAGCGCCAGCAGGGTGGCGTTGCGGGCCTTGCGCCGGAGCTCCTGCCCCACCACCGGTCCGACGATCTCGGTGCTGGAGTCGACGAGCCGGTTCTCCTGATAGCGCTCCCGGAGGGTGTCAAGAATCTGATTGGCGGCGGTGTCGAGATCCCCCGTTTGCTCGGCTTGCCGCTCCGCGCGGATCATGACTTGGTTCAGACTGGGCTGGTCATAGCGTTGGATGATGACCTCGCCCAGGCTGGAGTTGGCGAGAGCCTGGCGTATGGACTCGATCTCGGGCGTATTCTCGAACTTGGCATAGACGATGGTGCCCTCGGAGAAGTCGATCCCGTAGCGCAGCCCGCCCTTCCTATAAATATCGACGGCGCCCACCAGAAACAGGACGAGTGAAATCGAGAAGAAGTACCAGCGGTACTTCAACCAATTGATGTGGGTGTCACGCAGAATATCCATGGGCCTTCCTGCTCAGATGGACAGCGCTTCGACCTGGCGACGTCCCCCCAGGATCAGGTCGAAAAGGAAGCGCGAGACGAAGATGGAGGTGAATACGTTTGCCAGCAGACCGATGCTGAGCGTCACCGCGAATCCCTGCACCGGCCCAGTCCCGAACTGAAACAGGATGAGCGCCGCTACCAGGCTGGTGAGGTGCGTATCGAAAATCGTCCAGAACACCTTGCCGAACCCGGCCGAAATGGCAGTGCGGGGGGTCTTGCCTCCCCGCATCTCTTCCTTGATACGTTCGAAGATGAGCACGTTGGAGTCCACCCCCATGCCGATGGTGAGGATCACTCCGGCGATGCCCGGTAGGGTCAGGGTGGCTCCGAAGTAGGCCATGGCTCCCAGCAGCATGACAAGGTTGAGCACCATGGCCACCACCGCATTGATCCCGGAGAGCCGGTAGTAAACAAGAAGAAACAGTACCACCGCCGCGAGACCCACTAGGGATGCGGTGACCCCGCTGCGGATCGAGTCGGCCCCCAGGCTCGGTCCCACCGTGCGCTCTTCCTGATACTCCAGCGAGGCGGGTAGGGCGCCCGATCTCAGCACCAGCGCCAGATCCTGCGCTTCTTCCAGGGTGAACCGACCGGTGATTTGCCCTTCATCGTAGATGGCGGACTGGATCACCGGCGACGACATGACTTGCCCATCGAGCACGATGGCCAATTGGCGTCCCAGGTTGGCCTGAGTGGCACGGCGGAACCTGTTTGCTCCCTCCGGCTGCAGGGTAAACGATACGTTGGGAGTGTTGGTTTCATAGTCAATCGACTGTCGGGCATTCTTGAGATCGCGGCCAGTGATGACCGGCACGTGCTCCACCAGGTAGAAGACTTGGTCCGCGGCGCCGGTTTGGGAAGCGCCAGGAAGGATCTCGGATCCCGACGGCGGTTGCTCGCGTCCCTGAAGAAGCTGCTCTCGGCTGGCCGCGGGGCCGGCCTCTACTAGCTTCAGCTCGAGCTTGGCGGTGGAGCGGATGATCTCTTTGGCCCGGGCGACGTCGTCGAATCCCGGCAGCTGAACCAGAATCTGGTCTCCTTGGTCGCCATGAGGAGCGATCACGGGCTCCGCCACGCCCAGGGCGTCGACTCTTCGCCGAATCGTCTCGATGGCCTGAGCGACGGTCTCCTCGCGGACCCGATTGAGTTCGGCAGCCCTCATTCTGAGCTCCCACACCCCCGGTTCCGGCCGGGTGGGATCCCAACTGAGAAAGTTCGTCTCAATCAGAGCTCGGAATGCCTGATCCTGGTTGATGTCCAAACCGCTGACCCGAATCTGGGCCGGCTCCTCCGATTCGATCGCCTGGAAGGAGATGCTTTCGTCATCGAGCAAGGTGCCGAGCGCGTCCACGGTCTCATCGGTGACCGCACGCACGGCGTCCACCGTGTTGACCTTCATGATCAGGTGGATGCCTCCTCGGAGATCGAGGCCCAGCGGAATCTTCTCCTGGGGCGGGTACATGGACCAGCCGAACACCATCATCACCAAGGCGATGAGAAGAGCCTTCCACTTCATGTTGGTTTTCATGATCTGCAGTAACCCCCTCGGACCGGTCAGGCCGGCGACCCCTTGCTGGCCGACTCCTCGATACGCCGCGCCACCGCGGACTTGGCAACCTGGATCTTGACCTGGTCAGCGACTCGAAGCTGGACGACCTCGTCCGAAACACCAACCACCGTTCCGTAAATGCCTCCGCTCGTCACCACTCTGTCCCCGTTCTTCAGCTCGGCCCGCATCTGCTCCACCTCCCGCTGCCCCTTGCGCATGGGTCGGAAAACGATGAAGTAAAAGATGCTGAAGATGATGAGGATCAGCATGAGCTGGTCGGCGAAACCGGGCCCCAGCCCGCCCGGTGCGCCCATCAATAGAGGTGGCATCTTTTGATCATAGTTCAAGCCTAACGAGCGCATCAAGTTGACGCGTCCCTAAGCCGGTCGACGAGCTGGCGGCGCTCCGACGAGAACCGGTCTTCTTCGATCGCTCGCCTGAGCCGTGCCATCAGGCCCTGATAGAAGCTCAGGTTGTGAAGGGTGTTCAGGGTAGCGGCAGTCATCTCGCGCGCCAAGAAGAGGTGTCGGAGGTAGGCGCGCGAGAAGTGCTGGCAACAGTAGCAGGAGCATTCCGGATCGATCGGAGAAGGATCGTCCGAGAAGCGGGCGTTCTTGATGGTGAGCTTTCCCTGGCTGGTGAAGAGCGTGCCGTTGCGGGCGTTCCTGGTGGGCAAGACACAGTCGAAGAGATCGATGCCCTGGGCCACTGCCTCGACGATATCCAGCGGCGTTCCCGAGCCCATCAAGTACCGCGGTCGATCGAGGGGAAGTTCAGAGACGGTGAGGGCCGTCATTTCGCGTGTGAGCTCCGGGGGCTCTCCCACGGCTAGACCGCCGATACCGTACCCAGCGAAGCCCAGCTCGACCAGGGCGCGCGCGTTCTCGCGCCTCAGCTCGGCGAAGACGCCTCCCTGCACGATCCCATAGAGAGCTTGACCGAGGCGATGGTGTGCCTCCAAGGACTGACGAGCCCACCTTAAACTCCGGGCGGCCGCCTGGCGCGCTCTTTCCTCACTGGCCGGGTAGAGGACGCATTCATCGAGCACCATGGCGATGTCCGAGCCCAGCAGTTCCTGAATGGCCACGGCGCGTTCCGGGGTCAGCGCATGAAGGCTTCCATCCAAATGGGAGCGAAACGTGACCCCGTCCTCTTCCACACGCCGCAGCGGCGCCAGACTGGCCACCTGGAAGCCGCCGCTATCGGTGAGTATCGGGTGAGCCCAACCCATGAAACGGTGAAGCCCACCCAGGCGGGCCACCGTCTCTGCGCCTGGACGCAACATCAGATGGTATGTGTTGGAGAGCACGACGAGTGTGCCGGTCTCTTCCACCTGGCGAGGGGTGAGCGCCTTCACCGATGCCTGGGTGGCGACGGGCATGAACGTGGGTGTCGGTACCTCGCCGTGGGGAGTGATGAGTCGGCCACGCCGAGCGCCGGAAGAGGTGGAGATGAGATGGAAGCCGATCAAACGAACGCGCTCCTATGAAAGGAGCATGTTATGCCACGAGACGGTCGGTTAGAACCGGGCAACGAAGATGCTAGAATCAGGAGAAGATCTCCATGGCGAAACGTCTCAAAGTCGGTGTGCTCTTTGGCGGCCGGTCGGCGGAGCACGAAGTCTCCCTTCGCTCGGCAGCCACCGTGTGCGCAGCTCTCGATCGCGACAAGTATGAAGTCATTCCCATCAAGATTGGGCGCGACGGAAGCTGGCAGCTTCCCGCGGCAACCGAGCACGCTTTTCTCCGAGGGGTTGCCGACGAGGAGGCGAGGCAGATCGCTTTGCTGGCGGATCCCACCATCAAACAATTGTTGGTGCGGGACCCGCGCCGGGCCGGCGAATCGGTCGGCCGAGCGAGGTGGAGGCATCAGGCGGGAACGGAACAGCTGGACGTCGTTTTCCCCGTGCTGCATGGAACCTACGGCGAAGACGGAACGATTCAAGGTCTCTTGGAGCTGGCAGGGATTCCCTACGTCGGTGCGGGCGTGTTGGCTTCCGCGGTGTCCATGGACAAGGCGCTCATGAAGTCTTTGTTTCGGGACCAGGGGCTTCCGGTGCCGGCATGGAAGGTGATCTTGAGGTTCGAATGGGAACGGAACGGCCAAGACATTCTCCGCGCCATCGAGGCGGCTTTGTCTTACCCGGTCTTCGTCAAACCGGCTAACTCCGGCTCGAGCGTGGGAGTGAGTAAGGTCAGGGCCCGGGAAGATCTCGCGTCCGCTTTGGGTGAGGCCTTCCGCTATGATCGTAAGGCTCTGGTGGAGCAAGGCGTGAACGCGAGGGAAATCGAAGTCAGCGTTCTGGGAAACGACGATCCACAAGCTTCCCTTCCCGGCGAGATCCTTCCCTCCCGTGAGTTCTATGATTACCAAGCCAAGTATGTCGATGACTCGGAGCTCGTGATCCCCGCGCCTCTCGATGCCGAGACCACCCGGCGTGCTCAGGAGTTGGCGGTGCAAGCCTTTCGAGCCGTCGATGCCGCCGGCATGGCTCGCGTCGATCTCTTTCTGACACGCACTGACTGCCAACTGTATGTGAACGAGATCAATACCATCCCCGGCTTCACTTCCATCAGCATGTACCCGAAACTCTGGGAAGCAAGTGGTGTCCCCATCGGCCGACTGGTCGATCATCTGATCGCGCTCGCCCTGGATCGAGCCACAGGAAGAGCGAAGCAAGAGACCCGCTATTCCCCACACTCCACCCTCAGCTGATCCGGTTCTACTTTCTCTTTTATATCTCCACAAACTGAGGTGGTCTGGCAAACCCTCTATTTTACCCGCTTTTTTCCCATTCGTAAAATGCCTCCCAGGCTAAGGCCCTCAATCCAAAGAGAAAAATGACGGAGCGTGCAAAAAATGCTTGACAGTTCCGGGGAGCTTTCTTATCCTACATCTAGTATGTCAAGCTCAGGCTCAATCAATGGATAGTTGTTTGGCTTCCTCAGGGTCCAATGAAGGGTCTTGGGAGGGTCAAGGTTTGAGCTCGAGCCTGGCAGGCATGAGACGTGGGGCATACGATGAAAATTTCGAGGCTTTCGATGAGAGAATCGATTTCTTCACCGCTGCTGGCGCGTCGTGACCCATGCCGAACCCCTAAACAGAGAGGAGGCGAAATAAGTGGCAAAACGCAGAAAAAAGGCCAAGTCGGCCGCAAAGAAAACCAAGAAAAAGGCTAGCAAGCGAAAGAAGTAACAGACTCTCTCAGGGGTACCGAGAGCGGGGGTGATGCAATCACCCCCTTTTTTTTGTTCTCGGCGGGAGACCTTCATTCAACTTTCCGACAATACGTAGCGCTCGATCGCTTGCGCCACACCGCCTTCGTCGTTGCTGCCGGTGACCGCGAACCCTCGTGAGCGGAGCTCCGGGCAGGCGTTGCCCATCACCACCGCCAGACCGGCGGCTTCTAGCATTCCCAAGTCGTTCCAGTTGTCCCCGATGGCCATGGTCTCACCAGGCAGTATCCCTTCCCGATCCGCTAAGAAGCGCAGCGCCTCCCCTTTGCTCGCCCCCGCTGCCACAACGTCTAGGATGGCGAAATCGGATGTCGGGTATTCGGTGAGAGCCAGAGCGAGCCGCGAACCGAGTTTCTTCTGCAGACCGTCAGCAGTTGCTCGCATCTGCGAGATCGAACCGGCGAACATGATCTGGAGCGGATTTTTTTCCAAGACGGCAGCGAGATGGGAGACCCGGAAGGGAGGAGGGGTAGTCTTGTCCAGGTAGGCCTCGAGCGAAGGGCTCACCGGCGCTCCGGACTCGATGAGCAGGCGGCCCTCTCCATCGGAGCCATCGTCGACCACCGGCACCGCTCTCATTTGGCTCGCCAGACGGAGTACTTCTTGGCTCACCGCCAGCGGAATGAGCTTCCTCTCCAGAACCGGTCCGTCGAGGCCCCGCTGGATCAACGCGCCACCGTTGAGAACCATCAGTAGGTCCAGACGCAGATGGCTGAGGTAGGGTCGGGCGGAGGGTAGTCGGCGCCCGGTGACCACCGCCAGCTTCACTCCCTTTCCTTGGGCCCGCTCCAGAGCCGTGCGATTCACCTCGGGCACCGATCGATGGGAGTCGAGCAGCGTGCCGTCGAGATCGATTGCCACCAGGCGGAAGCGGGCCATGGCGACGGCCGCTAGGGAAGGAGCGTCGACCTCGTGTCCTCTTCCAGGCCGCCGGTGGTGGGGCCGCCGGGATCGGTGACGCCGTCCCAAATCACGATTCTCTGGATGACGTCGCCGGGCTCGAGTCGGTCGACTAGCTCGATCCCCTGGATGACCTGCCCGAAGGCGGTAAAGATCCCGGCGAGCTGGGGCTGAGGCAAGTGCGTGATGAAGAACTGGCTGCCCGCGGAATCCTTTCCGCCTGGAAGCGCCATTCCCAGCGTTCCTCTCAGGAAGGGCCGGCGGTTCACTTCAGAGCGGAGATAGTAGCCCGGACCGCCATGCCCATCGCCTCTCGGATCGCCGCCTTGCACGAGGAAGTTCGGTATCACGAGGTCGAACGTCAACCCATCGTAGAAACCTTCCCGGGCGAGCTTCATGAAGTTCCCTACCGTGATCGGTGCGTCGATGATGAAGAGTTCGAGCTCGATCGTACCCTTCTCGGTTCGGATGAATGCATGGGGAGTGTAAGGCGGATTCAACAGGTCGAGGTAATCGTCGAGGCTTCGGCCCGTATCGAGGATTTCGGCGCGGGCGGTGGTATCGCCTAAGCCTCCCAAGATCTCCGCCGCTCTCCTGCGGACCAGCCAACAACGATGTTGAAGGGCGCTCCGAGCAGCGGGCCGTAGGGCATCGGCTCCGTAGGCCTCGAGCGCCTGCAGGATGGCGAGCCCGGGCTCCGCCACGTTCTCGGTGAGATGGGCCTCGAGCGTCGACACCAGTGGTTGGACGCCGCCTTCCACCTGTAGCTCGCCGACGCCGTCGGCGGCAGCGGCTCGCTCGAAGGGGTCCTCGGCCTGAAGGTGCGCGAGGACGATGGGGCCAGCAGCCGAAGGGGAGGCTCGGACCAAGGCACGCAAGGCTCCCGGTCGCACCCGGAAATCTCTGTCGGCGACCATCTGCTTCAGCAGTGCGACGGCGCGGTCGCCACCGATCTGACCCAGCAGGCTTGCCAGATCGGCTCGCACGCTCCAGTCGCCATCGGGATCCATTCCTGCCAGCAAGAGCCAGAAGCTGTCGCGGTCCTGGAAGGCAACCGCTCGCAGCCCGGCGGCTCTCAGCCAGGGACTGGAGGCGGAGATTTGATCAATGAGCGGATCGGGCGCTCTCGGATCCGGCAACGTCGCTAGCGCGCGAATGGCTTCCACCTTCACGTAGGCGGTGTCGTTTGCCAGAAGCTCGAGAAGGCGGGGAACAGCTTCCTCAAGACCCAGCGCACTCGCAGCCCGCACGGCTTCCACCCGCACTCTTTCGTCGCTATCGAGAAGCAAGTGAGTGACGGCGCGCGCCGCCTGCTCGCGAGACAGGCGTCCCAGTCCCTTCGCCCCCCAGGCACGGAGGTAGGCATCATTCGAGCCCGCATAGTGAAGAAGCAGAGGCGCCAGCTCATCGGCTTTGAACTGAGCGGCGCTCCACGCTGCCGGCCACCAAAGGAACCGTGGTTGAGCCTGCTCGGTGGCCAGGACACTCCAGGCGGCGCGCAGATCGCTGAGTTGGGCCAAGGCGAACAAGCCGTGTCGCTGATCGGGGTGCGGCATTCTGGGCTGGGAGTGGGTGAGGTCTTCACCCCATTGATAGGGAGGTGTCCCGTCCGGGAGATTTTGGCTGAGGACAGAGGCGATTTTCGCCGCCACCTCAGGAGTCCCTTTCCGAGCCAGAGCTTCGGCCGCACGCCCGCGGACTTCGGCCTCGCGGTCGGAAAGAGCTTGCTGCAAAGCGGACAAGGCATCCGCAGATAGGGGTCCCTCCAGTAATCCCAAGGAAAAGGCGGCCGTGCTCCTCATGTCGGCGTCGGGATCCGAGAGGAGCGCCACCAGGGGCGCCGCACTTTCCGGCGCTCCGATCCGCCCTAGAGCGAGCGCCGCCCTCCGCTGAATCTGGGGGCTCGAGTCGTCGAGACGGGTGAGAACCTCCCCGAACCCCAGGGATCGCTCGTCCTCCAACATCATCAAGCGAGCGACTTTTTGGTCTGGACGGAGCTCGGTGTGGTCGACCGAGGCGCAACCCGCCACCCACCAGGCGCCGATTGCAAAGCCAAAGCTAAATCGCATTAGTGGAAAAGATTATATCCCGAGTCGGGCTCACCCATCGTCGGGCCTCATCTTCGCTTCAGGACGACGGAGTGGAGGGAACGCTGCCGGATGCGATCCTCCAGCACCCGGTAACCGATTCCCGGGTCGCTGGGAACGGCGATGGTGCCGTCCGGCCTTACTTCGACCGGAGGCTCGATGACGTCCTCTTTGAAATAGCGTCTGCTATCTGCCACGTCGCCCGGCAGGGAGAAGTTGGCGAGCGTCGACAAGTGAACGTTGTGCGCCCGTCCGATCCCGCTTTCCAACATCCCACCACACCAGACCGGAGCACCATGGGCCGCCGCCACGTCGTGGATGGCCTGGGAGCGCGCCAGGCCCCCGACTCTTCCCGCCTTGATATTGATGATGCGACATGCTCCCATCTCCAAGGCCTTCCGTGCGTCGTCCGGCGACTGAACGGACTCGTCGAGGCAAATGGGAGTTCGTATCTGGCGCTGCAGCTTGGCATGATCCCACAGGTCGTCGTAGCCCAGGGGCTGCTCGATCATCATGAGATGGAATTGATCGAGCTCTTGGAACAGGGCGAGATCTTCCAGGCGGTAGGCGGAGTTGGCATCGACCATGAGGGGAGTGTCGGGAAAGCGCTCTCGGATCCGAGCCACTACCTTTCGGTCCCAGCCCGGTTTGATCTTGACCTTGATGCGCCGGTACCCGCCGGCGAGCGCGCCCTCAATTTTCTCCAGTAGCTCGCCTAGGCTGGATTGAACTCCAATCGAAACGCCCGAGGCGATCTCCCTCCTTGTTCCGCCCAGCGATTGAGCGAGCGGCTCTCCCTGTTGTCGGGCAAAGGCCTCCCAGCAAGCCATCTCCACCGCTGCCTTGGCCATGTGGTGCCCCCGGATCCGATGCAAGGAAGGGAAAATCTCTCGAGGGTGTTGGTAATGTTTTTCGAACACCATGGGGGCGATGAAATCCTCGATGACGTGCCAGGCGGTACGCACCGTCTCGTAGGAATAGCTCGGTGCCTCATCGGCCACACACTCGCTCCAGCCGGTAACGCCATCCAGCCCGACTTTGATGAGTAGAAAGCGCTGGTAGTCGACCCGAGAGAAGCTCGTTTCGAACGGGAAGAGGAGATCCAGCTTTAGCTCGAAGATCTCGATCCTCTCGACCTTCACGGGGCCTCTTTCAGTTGGAGAAAGAAAAAACCTACACAGGATAAGGGGATGGATACGGTTAGGGGAGAAATCGCCCGATGGACTCGATCTTGCTGAGGTCCATGTAGATGACCGTCACCATCAACAAGAGCAGGAGCACGAAGCCAATCTGAAGCACCCGTTCCTTCACTTGAAGGCTGAAGTCGCGGCGGGCCAAGCCCTCGACGAGGATGATGGCAATATGACCGCCGTCCAAGACCGGGACCGGCAGCAAGTTGAAGATACCGAGCTGAAGGCTGATGACCGCCATGAGCGTGAAGAGATTCCGTGCTCCGGCTCTCGCCGCTTGTCCGGAGGCTTGCGCGATGCCGATGGGACCCATCATCTGCCGCATGGAGAGCCTTCCTTGGATCAGCCGCCCTAGAACGACGAAGGTGAGGGTGGTGATACGAGCGCTCTCTTCCACCGCCGCCCAGAAAGCCAGCACCGGATTGCTGATGCGTTGCATGGCTACCGGAGAAGGAAGCTCGATACCGATGAGGAAGCGGTCTCCTTCCGCGACCGGCGTGACGGTGACGTCTTGCTGATTGCCTTGCCGCAAGATGGTGAGCTTGACCGGCGCCCCTTGCTTTGCTTCGATGGCCTCTATGAGCTCCTGGTTGCTGAAAACCGGCTCGTCGTCGACCTTGATGAGCAAGTCCCCCTCGAGCAAGCCGGCCTGCTGGGCAGGATAGCCGGCAGTGAGGCCTTCCACCCGGGGCTGTACCGCGGGGAAGAGGCCGGTATAGCCCACTTGCTCCTCTCCGCGTGCCTCGATCGCCAATTGGGTCTCGATGGACTCACCGTTCCGCTCCAACGTAACCGCCAGCGTCTGGTTGGGGCTGAGGTGAAATGTATCCAGGACCTGCAGCCAGTTTTCTACGGGTTTCCCGCCGACGGCCACGATGCGATCGCCGGGCTGGACGCCGGCGGCGGCGGCCGGGGAGTCTTCGAAGACGAAGCGCACCACGGGAGCGTCCTCGAGTCCCACCGGCCGCTGGATTCCCGCCATGAAGAGCACGGTGAAGAGAAAGATGGTGAGAAAGATGTTCATGGCCGGGCCCATGACCAGAATGGCAATTCTCTCCAGCTTGGTCCTGGAAAAGAACTCGTCTTTGTTTCCGCTCACCTCGCCGGGATTCTCTCCGGCCATCTTCACGTAGCCGCCCAGCGGCACCATGCCGATGCGGTACTCGGTGTCGCCCCATTTCTTGCCGATGAGCTTCGGCGGAAATCCCAGGGAAAAGACGTGGACCTTCACCCCGATCCACTTGGCGGTCAGGAAGTGGCCTAGCTCATGGATGAAGATCATGACACCCAGCACGAAAATGAATGCGACGACGCTTAGAAACAAGTTGTTAGCTCCATTTCTTTAGTGCGCGCGGGGCCCCACCCCCACGCGCTGCCCTCGCTCTTCGCTCGGGCTAAAATCCCGGCCAGATTCCCTTGCACCGTGTTTCATGGGCAATTCCTCCTGGCCGGCGGCCCTGACGGGCCGATCAGGGCGGCGGGGGCGGCGACCAATCGTCGGGCCTCCTCCCGGGCCCACGCATCGGCGGCCTGCACCGCTTCGAGATCGCTTGCCTCCCCGGTGTTATGGCGGGCCAGAGTCTCGCCGATGACCTCCGGTATTTGAAGGAAGCCGATGCGCTCTTCGAGGTAAGCGGCGACGGCCACTTCGTTGGCCGCATTGAGAACGGCAGGAGTCGTGCCTCCCATTTCCATCGCCTGGTACGCCAGGCGCACGCACGGGAACCGGTCGAGGTCGGGAGGGTGAAAGTCCAAAGTCATGGGCCGATCCAAATCCAGCGGAGGAAGGTCGGTAGCCAGTCGTTCCGGGTAGGTAAGGGCGTACTGGATCGGCAAACGCATATCGGTCACTCCGAGCTGAGCCAGCAAAGAGCCGTCTTCGAACTCCACCATGGAGTGAATCGTAGACTGCGGATGAACGACGATGCCCACTTGCGACGGCTTCACTCCGAACAGCCAACAGGCCTCGATGACCTCGAATCCCTTGTTCATCAGGGTCGCCGAGTCGATCGTGATCTTGGGACCCATGCGCCAGGTCGGGTGCCGGAGCGCTTCCGCGGGTCGGGCCCGCCCCATCTCTTCCCTGGTGGCGAGCCGGAACGGACCTCCGGAGGCGGTCAGCCACAAGCGACGTAACGTCTTGTCGGGTCGGCCCGCCAGGCATTGATGGATGGCATTGTGCTCGCTGTCCACTGGAAGGAGGTGAGCTCCGGAAGACTTCATGGCGCGGGTCATGATCTCTCCCGCCATCACCAGAGTCTCCTTGTTGGCCAGAGCCACGGTCTTCCCGGCCTGGAGGGCGCTGAGCGTGGGCACCAGACCGATCGCACCCACGGTGGCTGAGACGAGAAGGTCCACGCCCGGGTGAGTCGCGACTTCCACCATTCCTGGTACGGCGCTGCCTACGGTGAGATGAGGGAACCGGCGCCTGAGATCGCTCGCGTCTTCCTCGCTGCCGACCGAGACGACCTTGGGGCGGAACCTCGCGATTTGAGCCGTCAGCTCGTCGATGCGAGAACCGGCACCGAGTCCGATGACCGCGAACCGATCGGACAGGCGCTCCACGACTCGAAGGGTACTGGTCCCTATCGATCCGGTGGAGCCGAGAACGGCGATTCCTTTCACAGAAAAGAGTGTCTCCTTAGGTTCACCGCGGATCGATGCTCCTTGGGTGGCTCGGCAGAGCCGGCTGAGCCCCAGGGAGTTCACTCCGGACGACGATCTTGCCCGCCGGCGGGAGCGATCCACCCAAGAGAACATTCTAGCGGAGGACATCGCTTATCCCAAACGTGGACTCAGTCCACCTAACCCGAGGCAAGCCGCAGGTAGGCGAACAGCACCGGAGCGCTGAAATAGAGGCTGTCCAGGCGGTCCAAGACCCCACCGTGGCCGGGAAACAGGTTCGAGGAGTTCTTGACGCCTGCCGATCGCTTCAAGAGGGATTCGAAGAGATCCCCAGCCACTCCTATCAGAGACAGCACCGCACCCAACGCCGCCGCATGCAACGGACCCAAGTTGGGCAGGAGCAGGCGAGCCGCTACCAGAGCGGCCACGACGGAGGCGGCCACCCCTCCGACAAGACCCTCCACGGTCTTGTTGGGGCTGACCGAGGGAGCGAGCCGCCTTCTGCCCCGCCATCGACCGATATAGTAAGCTCCGCTGTCCCCGGTCATGATCACCGCCAGCAGAAACAGAACCCAGTGACGGCCGGTCACCTCGGGCTCGTTGAGCCTCACGCCTACCAAGGTCCCGATCATCAACCCCGCATAGAGAGGTCCTATGATGGTGATGGCCACTTCGGCGGTGGTCTCCCGTCGGGGGGCTCCCCGCCCCACCGCCGCGAGCCCTACCGTCAGAACGAACGCCAGCACGATCCAGCCGGTCGCCGGTAGACCCGGATAGAAGGAAGCAGTGAGGAAAAGGGTGGCCAGGTATGCGAGGGAGCGAAAGGCCCGGTAACCGATGGGCTCCGCGAGCTCGAAGAGCTCCCGAACACCGAGCAGCGCCATCACCTCGGCAAGCAGGAGGAAAGCCCAGGCTGGAGCGAAGAGGATGATGGCGAGGAGCGGGGGAAGAAGAAGGAGCGCGGTTTTGACCCGGCTCATTCTTTAGGCGTAGCTGCGATTGGGAGACAGAACATGGATGCCGCCATAGCGACGATCGCGTTTCTGATAGTCGATGATGCCCTCGAAGAGCTGCCGCTTACGGAAGTCGGGCCAGAGTGTATCGGTAACCCAGATCTCCGCGTAGGCGATCTGCCAGAGCAGAAAGTTGGACACCCGGAGCTCCCCACTGGTTCGAATGAGCAGATCGGGATCGGGCATTCCGGCCGTATACATGTGATCGGAGAGCGCTTGCTCGTCGACGGTCAGCTGCCCCTCGGTGACAAGAGAGCCAGACGCGCGCGATCTCTCCGTGAGCGCCTCGCGAATCAGTGACCGGCAAGCGTCTACGATCTCCGCTCGCCCTCCGTAGTTGAGGGCGATATTGAAGAGAAGGCCGGTGTTATCGTGGGTTCGCTCCATTCCTGTCTCCAGCGCGGCGACGACATCCTCCGGAAGCTCCGCGGTTCTTCCGATCACCTGGAAGCGGATGTTGTTCTTTTGCAAGGTGGAAAGCTCGAGACCGAGGTAGCGCTTGAGAAGCTTCATCAGGGTGTCTACCTCTTTCTTGGGACGCTTCCAATTCTCCAAGGAGAAGGCGTAGAGGGTAAGCACCCCGATGTCCATCCGCGCGCAGGTTTCCACCACCTCTCTCACCGAGGCGATGCCCGCTCGGTGTCCTTCTACACGGGGCAGGTTGCGGCCTTGAGCCCATCGGCCGTTGCCGTCCATGATGATGGCGATATGCGCGGGGAGACGCTCGAAGTCGATGCGGTGCAGGAGTTCGTCTTCGACCGAGCCTGGGGAGACGACCTTTTGGATGTCAGTGAGACTCATCTTATTACTGGATCGTACAACTCTAACACAGAAGGTGGTCGCGTCGCGAGACTCAGGCGGAGACCGGCACCCGGTAGCCCTTCAAATACCTCCTGAGAAATCGCGCCGTGTAGGAGCGGCCGCTCGACGCCACGATTTCCGCCGGCGGTCCCCAGGCCACTAGCCGACCGCCGCGCTCGCCACCCTCCGGACCCAGGTCGACGACGCAGTCGGCTTCGCGGATGACCTCCAGGTTGTGCTCGATGACGATGACGGTGTTTCCTTGATCTACCAAAGACTGCAAGGCGCGAACCAGATTCTCGATGTCGGCCATGTGGAGGCCGGTGGTCGGTTCGTCTAGCAGATAGAGCGTCGTGCCGCGGCTGGGCTTGGCAAGCTGGTAGGCCAGTTTGATGCGTTGCGCCTCGCCCCCCGATAGGGTGTTGGAGGGTTGGCCGAGCGTGAGGTATCCCAACCCCATCTGGGTGAGGATTTCGAGGGGTCGGTATATCGACTGCACCGGACGAAAGAGCTCGGCCGCTTCGGCGAGCGTCATCTCCAGGACTTGGTGGATGTTCCTTCCGCGGTAGGTCGCCGACAGGGTCTCCGACGTGTAACGGCGGCCGTCGCACCGGTCGCAGTGTACGAACACGTCCGGCAAGAAGCTCATCTCCATCTTGATGCGCCCTTGGCCGACGCAATGCTCGCATCGACCTCCCTTGACGTTGAAAGAGAAGCGACCCGGTGAGTATCCGAGCATGCGGGCCTCCGGTGTCGAGGCGAAGAGCTTCCTGATCTCATCGAAGAATCCGACGTAGGAGGCAGGAATGGACCGCGGCGTCTTTCCAATCGGGCTCTGGTCCACTTCCAGGACACGGGTGAAGGAATCGGCGCCGAGGATCTCGCGGTGCTCGCCCACCCGACCACCGACGCCCGTCAGTCGGCGTCGCACCGCCCTATAGAGGATATCTCGAACCAGAGTCGATTTTCCCGAACCGGAAACGCCGGTCACCACCGTGAAACGGCCGACCGGGAAGCGCACGCGGAGATTCTTCAGATTGTGCTCGCGCGCTCCCCGAATGACCACGAAGGAGCATCCGGCGAGGGGTCGGGCCCGACCGACCGGCAGAGCGCCTTCTCGTTTCAGGAACCGACCGGTCAGCGATCGGGGATTGGCCTGGATCTCCCCCGGCGTTCCAACCGCAACCACTTCTCCGCCCTGGGCACCGCCCCCCGGTCCGAGGTCGATCACGTAGTCCGCTTGCCGAATGGTCTCCTCGTCGTGCTCCACGATCACCACCGAGTTACCTTCTTCTTGGAGTCGGCGCAGAGTACCGAGCAACACCCGGTTGTCGCGAATGTGGAGCCCGATGGTAGGCTCGTCCAGAATGTAGCAGACGCCTCGCAGACTGGCGCCGAGCTGTGCAGCGAGTCGAATGCGCTGCGCTTCCCCCCCCGATAACGTGTCACTCCGACGTGAGAGCTGGATGTAGGAAAGGCCTACCTGCAACAGGAAGGAGAGCCGGGAGGTGATCTCCTTGAGAATGTTCTCGGCGATGACGGCCGTGCGTCCACGAAGATCGGTACGGGTCAGAAACTCCAGCACCTCCTGGGGCGTCATGTCGTTGACCTGGTGGATACCATACCCGCCGATCCGCACCGAACGCGCGACGGCATGGAGGCGCGCTCCTCGGCAGTCACCACACGGAGTCTCCGAACGAAATTGCTCCAAGTACTCGCGGAGCTCACCCCGCGTCTCACGGTAGAGTCGCTCCAGGTAGGAGATCACACCCTCCACATCGTCCGTTCCCAACAGAATCGCTCGGCGCTGCTTTCCCGGCAGCTCTGCGAAGGCTCGCCTGGCGTCGATGCCAAGCCGGGCTGCCATGTGAAGCACCCGCCCCGCTCCCCTGATGCCTTGGGGAAGCTTCCCGGCCAGGGGCACCACCGCTCCTTCGCTGAGCGAGCGCCCTCGGTTTGGGACGACCAGCTCGGGATCGAAGGCTTCTAGAAAACCCATGCCTCGACAGGTGGGGCAGCCTCCGTAACGGCTGTTGAAGGAGAATAGCCTTGGATCCGGCTCTTCATAACTGGTCTCGCACCGTGGGCAGGCACGCTTCAGGTTGTAGTAGCGCGTCTCTCTGGCTCCCGCCACCACCACCGCGCCACCGCCCAGCTCGAGCGCTCGCCGCAGAAGAGCTCTGCCATCGGGGGAAGAGTTGGTGACCCGTCTCGACTCTCCCACCACCGCTTCGATGTCATGCTCCACGTAGCGTCGGAGGGGACGAGCGTCGGCGGTTCGGATCATCTTTCCGTCGATGCGCAGCCATTCATGGCCGTCCTTTCCGGCTCGCTCCAGAACCTCGCGGTGAGAGCCCTTCCGCGCCCGGACCAAAGGGGCAAGTAGTCGAAGCTTGTCCTTGTTGAATCGGCGCTCGATGTCGCTGGCGATCTGGTCTTCGGTCTGAGGCGTGATGGGTATGTCGCAGTGGACACAGTGCTGCACGCCGACCTTGGAATAGAGCAGCCTCAGGTAGTGGTAGATTTCTGTTGCGGTGGCAACCGTGGACTTTCGACCACCTTGGGTGAGCCTTTGTTCGATGGAGACGGTAGGAGGAATGCCCAGGAGCAGATCGACTTCGGGCTTGTCCATCACCTGGATGTATTGGCGCGCATAGGCGGAGAGGCTTTCGATGAACCGGCGTTGTCCCTCGGCGAACAGAATGTCGAAGGCGAGGGTGCTCTTTCCCGAGCCCGATAGACCCGTCACCACCACCATCCGATCGCGGGGTATGTCGACGTCGATCGTCTTGAGGTTGTGCTGCCGCGCACCGATGACACGGATGACGTTGCCGTCCGACTCTACCGGGCGGGGAAGGGGGGTGGGCATGATGCGAGGCGGTTCTTCCCGGAGGTAGGGTGCGAGGTATCGCCCGGTGTGCGAAGCGGAGACTTGCGCCACCTTTTCTGGAGCCCCGACGGCAACGATCCGCCCGCCCCCCTCTCCACCTTCCGGTCCCAGGTCGATCACCCAGTCGGCATTCTTCACCACGTCCAGGTTGTGCTCGATGACCAAAACGCTTGCACCGCCATCGAGCAGCTTGTCGAAAGCGGACAGCAACACCCGGATGTCGTCGAAGTGCAACCCGGTGGTCGGCTCATCGAAGAGGAACAGAGTGCCTTCGGTGGTCGCGGCGCTCATGTGGTATGCGAGCTTCAAGCGTTGGGCCTCACCCCCGGAAAGAGTGTTCACCGGCTGGCCCAGGCGAAGATAGCCCAGGCCGACGCGGCGCAGAACGTCTAGGGGTGCGACGATCTTTTCCTGATCGGAGAAGAACCGTATCGCCTCGGTGGCGGTCATCTCCAGGATGTCCTGGATATTCTTTCCCCGAAAGCGGACTTCCAGTACCTCGCGTTTGAAGCGGGCCCCGCCACAAGACTCGCAAGTCACGTAGACGTCGGAGAGGAACTGCATCTCGATTCTCTCGAAACCGTCACCCGAACAAAGCGGGCAACGACCTCCCTCCACGTTGAAGCTGAAGGTGCTGGCGGAGTAGCCTCGGTCCCGCGCGGCGCGGGTGGCGGCAAAGAGCTGTCGGATGGGACCATAGGCCTTCAAATAGGTCAGGGCGTTGGACCGCGGCGTCCGGCCGATGGGAGACTGATCGACCAGAACCATGTCGTGCACGAGCTGCAGGCCTTCGATGCGCTCGCACTGTCCGGGCGTACCCCCTCCTTTGCCCTTCCACTTCTGATACCCCCGATAGAGAACCTCTTCCACTAGGGTGCTCTTGCCGGAGCCGGAGACCCCGGTGACGGCGACCATCACACCGAGCGGTATGTCGACGTCGATATCTTGAAGATTATTCTGTCTGGCCTTGCAGATCCGAAGGGCCTGCCCTTCTCGGAGCTTCCGCCGCGCTTCACGCTGGGGGACGCGCAGGCGGCCAGAGAGATACTTGCCGGTGAGGGAGTGGGAAGACGCCGCCAGTTCCGCAGGCGTTCCGAAGAACTTGAGCTCGCCTCCCCGTTCGCCGGCACCCGGCCCGAGATCCACGATGCGGTCTGCCCGCCTAATGACTTCTGGATCGTGCTCGACCACTACGATGGTATTTTGGTTATCGCGGAGACGTTTCAGAATATCCATCAGCCGCGATGTGTCGCGCGGGTGGAGACCGACCGAAGGCTCGTCCAGCACGTAGAGAGTGTTGACCAGGGACGAGCCAAGAGCGGTCGTCAGATCCACCCTCTGTACCTCACCCCCCGATAGGGTTCGGGACTGGCGGTCGAGGGTCAGGTAACGCAGACCGACGTCGCAAAGGTAACGGAGGCGGCCCTCGATCTCGTCGAGCAGCATCCCCGCCAATCGATCCCCGGCTCGGCGCGGGAACTTGGTGAAGAAAGCTAGCGCGGTCTCGATATTCGAAGCGTAGATCTCGGCGATGGTTTTGCCTCCCAGCCGGTAGAGCAAGGTCTCCTTCTTGAAGCGGGTGCCACCACACTCCTCACAAGGTAGGTAGCTGCGGTATTTCGATAGCAGCACCCGAATATGCATTTTGTAGGTTCGGCTCTCCAACCAGTCGAAAAAACCTTGGATACCGTAAAAGCTTCCCTCGCCCTCGATCACCTGCCGTTGGTGAGCCGGGGAGAGCTTCTCCCAAGACACGTCGACCGGTATGCGCTTTCGGCGGCAATAGGCCAACAGATCAGCTTGTCCGTCTCGGTAGGAAGAGGTGGTCCACGGTTTGATCGCTCCTTGCCGCAGAGTGCGCCGGGGATCGGGAATCACCAGATCCAGATCGATTCCGATGGTGCGGCCGAAGCCCTTGCAGTTTTGGCAAGCGCCCAGGGGGTTGTTGAAGGAAAAGAGGTTGGGCACCGGGTCGGCGTAAAGGATGTCGCAAGAGGGGCAGTGAAAATGCTCACTGAATCCCGCTTCGGTCAAACCTTTGTCGGTCGAGACATGAACGCTGACCTGGCCCTTACCGAAGTGCAGTGCCTGCCCGATCGACTCGAGGAGCCTCGCTCTAGCGCTGGTTTGGCCGACGACACGGTCCACCAGGATGGAAACCGGTTTCGGTCGGAGCCGGGCGAGGAGCGGGCGAGAGATTTCCTCCATCTCGCCGTCCACCAGCACGCGAAGAAGACCGAGCCGGCGAAGGCCGGACTCGACCTCGCCGAGCTCGGAGCGTTCGGGCAGGCGAAGCGGGAAGGTGATGAACAGGCTGTTGCCCTCGAAGCGACGAAGAACTTTCTCCAGGATGGTGTCCGCCGTATCCCTTTCTACTTTTTCCCCGCATTGACGGCAGAAGAGAGTCGCCATATTGGAAAAGAACAGCTTCACGTGATCATTGATCTCGGTCATGGTGCCTACCGTGGAGCGGGAGTTCTTGACCGGATTGCATTGATCAATCGCGATGGCGGGGGGGATCCCATCGATCCGGTCGACGCGCGGTTTATCCATGCGGTCGAGGAACTGACGGGCGTAAGTGGAAAAGCTCTCCACGTAGCGACGCTGGCCTTCGGCATAAAGCGTGTCGAATGCCAGAGAGGACTTGCCGGAACCGGAGACACCGGTGACCGCGATGAGGGAGCCCAAGGGGAGGTCCAGGTCGATGCCCTTGAGATTGTTTTGACGCGCGCCGCGGACACGGAGACTGGCAGGCCCGGCCGAGCTCTCTGGGCTTCTCGCAGTAGGCCTGCTTCTTGGGGAGGGCATCCCGACAGATTAGCGTTTTGGCCGGGACGGGATCAAGGAGAGCTAGGGTTGGTCTTCAGTTGGTTTGGAGCTCCGTGGGTCGTACTCCACGCGAATGAGGTGGAGACCTCGGGGTGGCGCGGTGGGCCCGGCTCGCTTCCTGTCGCGCGCCGCGAAAAGACTATCCACGTCGTCGCCGGACAGCTTTCCTCGACCCACTTGGAGGAGCGTGCCCACGATGTTCCGCACCATGTGGTGCAGGAATCCGTCGGCCGCGATCTCGTAGACTAGCTCCGTTCCTTCTTGTGAAAAGCGGGAAACGGTGCACTCTCTTTCCGAGGTCTTCGCTTCGCACGAGGAGGCTCGAAAGGACTCAAAGTCGTGACGGCCGACAAATCGCCCCGCCGCTGCCGTTAAGGCCTCTCGATCGAGTGGGTAGGGATGGTGGAGCGTGTAGCGAGCACGGAAAGGGGAGGCGACGGGAGCGGTATCGAAGTAGTAACGATAGGTTTTGGAGCGGGCGCTGAAGCGCGCGTGAAAGCTCGGGGGAGCCGGTTCCACTTTAAGGACGCGGATATCGTCGGGGAGCATCGAGTTCAAGCCTTTCAAGATCCCGGAGGGCGGAACAGGAGTCGGGAGATCGAAGTGCGCCACTTGTCCGTGTGCGTGCACGCCGGCATCGGTCCGCCCCGCACCCACCACCGCGACCGGTTCCCCCGCCAGGGTGGAGAGTGCCTCCTGGAGTCGGGCCTGAATGGTGATGCCCTGAGGTTGCAGCTGCCACCCCAGGTAGTCGGTGCCGTCATAGGAGAGCGTCGTTCGATAGAGAGGCATGAAGGATGGGGCGCTCTCAAGCCCGACGCGGCCGGCTTCCAGGCTTCACCGCGGTGGAACCGGCCCGGCAAAGAGGGCAGCTCGATGGCTCATAGGCGGGAAAATCCAGTCGAGCCAGAGAGAAGAAGGGCACGCCCTCGGCAGTCACCGGTTCCCGGCTGCGATCCACGATGGCTGCGGTGGCCACCACCTTTCCACCGTGTGCTCGCACGATTTGCACGGTCTCGCGCAACGATCCGCCGGTGGTGACCACGTCTTCCAGGACCAACGCTCTCTCGCCCGGGTCGATGGTGAAGCCGCGCCGCAGAACGAGCTGACCCGAGTCGGAATCACGCTCGACGAAAAGTGCTCTCACGCCCAGCTTGCGAGCCACTTCATGCGCCACCAAGATGCCTCCCAGGGCGGGGGCGACGGCAAAGTCCACGCCGAGCCCAGACGCCTTCTCTCCCAGGGCGGCGCCGATTCGGGTGGCCACCTCGGGGTGAGCCAGTAGCCGGGCGCATTGGAAGTAACGGGGACTGTGGAGCCCCGAGGAAAGCAGGAAGTGTCCCTTAAGGAGCGCCCCCGAGGCGCGGGCGAGGTCGAGGAGATCCGCGGGCGTCATGGAGAGAGCCTACCAACTCGTCGTTTCAAAGGAAAGGCCTGCAAAGAGAGGGGATCCGTACTAGAATGGGTTGAAACAAACGCACTGTTTCGAGCGTATGAACATTGGGAAGGACCCATGGGGGGGCTTCTCTCAACAAACCCTTTGTACTCAAGAGGAAGTACGATCATGCGGATTCAACCACTACACCTTAGCCTTGCCCTGAGTCTACTCCTTGCGCCGCCGCCAGCCTGGGCGCAAGAGTCCGCGGCGGATGCACCGCAAGGGCTCCAGCTGACCATGGGGCGCGCCATCGAGATGGCTCTCGAGAACAACTTGGACGTCGTGATAGCTCGCCTGGGTTACCAGGCTCAGGGTGAGTTCGTAGGACAGGCAAGGGGAGCCTATAACCCTGTCTTAAGCGCGGAGTTCAACAATCTGCAGAGCCGTACTCAGGGAACGAGTCAGCTGAGCGGCGCCCAGACGTTGAGCAACATCTCCACCGCCTACAACCTCTCCTGGCAGCAAGAGCTCCCCACCGGAGGCAATTACTTCGTCGCCTTCGACAACCGCCGGGCCAGCACGAACAACATCTTCACTTCGGTCAATCCTCGCTACGACGCCGCGGTCAGTGCTCAGATCTCGCAGCCTCTGCTCGCCAATCGGCAGCTGAACTCGATCAAACAACGCATCGTGGTGGCTCAGAACGGCGAGCAGGTGGCGCGCCATGATTTCGAGGCTCAAGTAATGAATCTGGTGGCTGCGGTGCAGCTGGCGTACTGGGATTGGGTCTTCAGCATCCGAGACCTCGATGTGAACCGGAAGTATTTGGCGTTGGCCCAGGACCTCCGGCGCAACAACCAAATCCAGGTCCAGGTCGGTACCATGGCACCCATCGACGTCCTGGAGGCGGAAGCGGAAGTCGCCGCCAGAGAGAGCGAGGTGATCCTGTCCGAGGAGGCTATCGAGCGCAACGCGGATCGGATGAGGCGCCTCATCAATGATCCCAGCTCACCGGATTTCTGGGATATCGAGATCCAACCGGTCGATGAGCCGCGGCTCTCCGAAGTAGAGATCGATCTGGACGACGCGGTCCGCACCGCCTTGGCGCGACGTCCGGTGCTTTCCGGAGCTCGAGTGGAGCTGGAGACCCGCAACTTCCATGTTCGCTACACCCGAAACCAGATGCTGCCCCAAGTCGACCTGGTCGGCTCCTACACTCTGACTGGCTTGGGTGGTGACCGGATTGTGAGGTCAGGGTTTGGTGGCGACGTGACTCAAGAGATTCCCGGTGGTTACGAAGACGCGCTAAACCAGCTCTTCGACGGAGAGTTCCGAGACTGGACACTGGGGTTGGCCTTCTCTTATCCCCTCGGCAACAGCGCCGCCGATGCGGCTCATTCCCAGGCTCAGATCGATTATCGGCGGCAGAGGGCGATCGTAGAGAACGACGAGCTCGCCATCGCTCAAGAGGTTCGGGTAACGGCCCGACTGGTTCAAACCAACCGCAAGCGCATCGAGGCGACCCGTGTGGCGCGGGAGCTGGGGCAGGAACGATTGGCAGCGGAGCAGAAGAAGTTCGAGGTCGGGATGTCCACCAGCTTTCTCGTGGTACAGGCGCAGCGCGATCTGGCCACCGCCGCCGGTAACGAGCTCCAAGCGGTGATCGACTACAATAAATCCATCGTGGCTTTCCGTGGCGTCACCGGCACCATCCTGGACGAGCAGGGGATCGATGTGAGGTAGGCTCCTTTCCTCGCGGTGAGCGGCGGTACGTGCCGGGCCACGCATCGCCGCGCTCACCACCCTCGCAAGAGCGGATTCAGAAGACTCGTTCTCCTGCCGGATGGAAACTTGACAGGCACCTTGGAGACGCCTTATCGTTGTTCTGTCCTTACTAGCATCCTTTCATCCAGGACCCGCCTAGGAGGAAATAATATGGGGGGAAAAGCCCGCAAGCTCGAGTCTCAGCAGTTTCTAGCTACTCGCCGCAAAGCCATCATGGAAAAAGCCAATCAACGACGGAAAGGCGCGGCCCACTCACCAAAGCAACAGGGCCAAGCCGTTCTATCTCCCTGGCGGGCACCTTCGCCGCCTCCCCCTGGTAGCGTTTAATTAGGCTGGTTTGGCGACGATATAGAGCCGGCCCAGGCGTTCGGTCTCGAAGTCCATGCCGCGGCTCTCCAATTCCGACACCATGCTGCGAAAATCGCGCTCGTTCTCGTAGGCCAGAATGAGCGCACCGCAGTCGTCACATCTGGCCACATCACGGTGTTTGTCGAGGTGGAGCTTCGCCTCTCTCAGGCAGCAGTCGTTCATCGCCGTCGTATCAAGGGCCTGGAGTCCCCTCAGGCGGCGCGTATGCGGATCCGAAGAGCCCGCCTCAGGGCGCACAAGTCGCAAGAGAGTGTGCGCGGGTGGCGAGGGCATCGCTCGAGAATCCCCATGCGAGACAGAGCGAAGTCATATTTGATGGGGTCCTCGGGGTCGAGTCGGACCAACCACCGTGTGATTTCCAGAGCCATCTTCCAATCGGGGGTCCTGCGCCGCGCCCAACCGAGGTGGCGCCCGATACGAGCGACGTGCGTGTCCAGGGGAACGACCAGGCGGGAAGGAGAGATGAACTTCCAGAGCCCGAGATCGAGGCCGTCGTCCCCACGGACCATCCAGCGCAGGTACATGTTGAGCCGCTTACAGGCGCTGCCGGTCTTGGGACTCGGGAAGAAGTAGCGTACGCCGGCCGAGCGCGGGAGCTCTCCCGTTCCGTACAGGTCACCGTGATCGAGTGCCAGGACGCTTTCCGAGAAACGGGACAGCGATTGCTCGATCCCGTCCGAAGGACAAAAGCTCTCCCCGAAGAAGGCCCCCACCGAGCCGGATCGTTCGATCATTTGCCGCACGAAGTAGATCAGGCAAACGACGTCTTTTCCGGAGCTCCAGCGATGCCGGAAATCGGCGAAACGGTCTAGCTCCCGGCGTGGCTCGATGGCTCGGGCGAATCGGTAGGGATGCGGGCCCATCCACAGAACAACCCGCTCGACGCTTTTCCGGATCGTCGTCACGTTTCCATAGGCCAGACTCGAAGCGACCAGCCCCACGACTTCCTGATCCTCGGCTCGTGAAAAGCGTCTGGGAAACTGCAAGGGATCGGTGGATAGGTAATGCGCGTCGTATCGAGCTCTAAGATTTTCCAGCCCGGCGCGTAACTGAGCTAGCTTATCGTCTCGCATCGGCCGTCACGAATTCACATCGCCTCGTCGTGAGCCTGCCAAACGATCCGGCCGCCCACCACAGTGACCACCGGACCACCGCGGAGCTCCCAACCGGCGAAGGGCGTGTTGCGTCCCTTGGACTGAAACCTCTCCGGCCGAACGGTGGACGTCCTTTCGAGATCAAGAATCGTGATATCCGCATCGGCGCCGACCGCGAGACTACCCTTGGGAAGTCCGAGAATACGGGCGGGATTGGAAGAGAGAAGCTCGACCAGACGGGACAAGGAGATGATTTTCTTGTCGACCAGACGATCCAGGCACAGAGGAACGGCCGTTTCCAGGCCGACGACTCCGAAGGCAGCCTTGTCGTATTCCACGCACTTATCGTCCAGGTGATGGGGAGCATGATCGGTGGCGATGGCATCGACGGTCCCGTCGGCGAGGCCTTCCCATAACGCCTGCCGGTCCTCTTCGGAGCGAAGCGGCGGCATCATCTTTGTATTGGTGTCGTAGCCCCGCACCGCTTCGTCGGTGAGAAGTAAGTGGTGGGGGGTAACCTCGCAAGTTACCGGCAAGGCCTTACGCTTGGCCTCTCGCACCGCCTGGAGGGCTCCCCGGGTGGAAAGATGAGCGACGTGGAGACGAGCTCCGGTGAGCTCCGCTAGTGCCACGTTCCGCCGCACCGCAATCTCCTCCGAGGCGGCGGGGATTCCTCGCAGGCCCAGGCAGGTCGACCAGAACCCTTCGTGCATGCTCCCCCCGGGATGGAGCTCCGGAGTCTCGCAGTGCTCGATGATGGGGACGTCGAAAAGCGTCGAGTACTCCATGGCCCGTCGCATCAAGAGAGGATTTTCTACCGGGTGTCCATCATCGGATACCGCGACCACACCAGCGTTCACCAGCTCGCCGATCTCGGTAAGACATTTTCCTTCCAGGCCCTTGGTGATCGCCCCCACCGGAAAGACGGTTGCCTTTCCTGCTTCCGCGGACCTTCGCCGAACGTACTCGGTAACCGCCGCGGTGTCGTTGACGGGTGAGGTATTGGCCATCGCCACCACCGCGGTGAACCCGCCAGCAGCGGCCGCTGCCGTACCGCTCTCGATGGTCTCCTTGTGCTCGAAGCCGGGCTCCCGAAGATGAACGTGCATATCGATGAGGCCGGGAACCACCACTCGGCCGCTAGCGTCCAGGATGGTGGCACCGGAGGCGGAAAGCTCCGGTCCGACCGCCGCGATACGGCCGTCTTCCACGAGAATATCGAGGGTAGCATCCAACCGGGAGACTGGATCGATGACGCGACCCTTGCTAACGACTAGGCGCATGTCCCGCCTCGGTTGCACCGCCGCTGAGAAGATAGAGAACCGCCATACGAACCGCGACTCCGTTGGTGACCTGATCGAGAATGACGGATTCGGGTCCATCCGCGACGCTGGAGTCGATCTCCACGCCCCGGTTCATGGGTCCTGGATGCATCAGAATCGCATCCGAGCGCGCCCGCGCCAGTCTCTCCGCGGTGAGCCCGAAGAGCCTGAAGTACTCGCGAGCGGAAGGAAAATCGTGTCCAGATAGACGCTCCGTTTGGATCCTCAGCATCATCACCACGTCCACTCCTTCCACCGCCTCGTCCACCGAGCGGGTCACCCGGGCGCCCAGTCGCTCGATCCCGGGGGGCATGAGGGTTGGTGGTCCGGCGAGAACGACTTCCGCCCCCAACTTGGTCAGCAACCACAGGTTGGATCGCGCCACCCGGCTATGAACGATGTCCCCGACGATCGCAACCCGGAGCCCCTGGAGCTTACCCTTCCGCTCGCGAATGGTGAAGGCGTCCAAGAGCGCTTGGGTGGGGTGCTCGTGCATTCCGTCACCGGCGTTGACTACCGACGATTTGCACATACGGGCGATGAAATGGGGCGCGCCGGAGGAAGCGTGCCGCATGACCAGGATGTCGGGCGCCATGGCCTCCAAGGTGCGGGCGGTGTCCAGCAAGGTCTCCCCTTTGGAGACCGAGCTCCCCGACACCGATCCGAAACTGACCGAGTCGGCGGACAAACGCTTCTCGGCGATCTCGAACGAGGCTCGTGTGCGCGTGCTCGACTCGAAGAACAGGTTCATCACGGTTCGACCGCGAAGAGTGGGCACCTTTTTGATGGGTCGCGCCGCGACCTCTTTGAAGGAGTAAGCAGTGTCCAGGATGAGCAGGATCTCTTCCGCAGAAAGGTCTTCGATGCCGAGCAGGTCTTTCCGCTGAAGTCGCATCCGCTAGGCTTCCTCGAGGAGAACGACTTCGTCACGGCCGTCGTCTTCTTCCAGGATGACCTTGACGGACTGTCGTCTCGAGGCGGTGACCTCTTTGCCCACGTAGTCCGCTCGGATGGGGAGCTCACGTCCTCCCCGGTCCACCAGCACCATCAGCTCGATTCGCTCGGGGCGCCCGAAGTCGATCAACTGGTCGAGGGCCGCTCTCACCGTGCGGCCGGTGAAGAGCACGTCGTCTACCAGCACGATGCGCCGGCCGTCGATGGGGAAGGAGAGATCGGTGGCGCGAACCAGCGGCTGGGAGCCGATGTCGGTCAAATCGTCGCGGTAGAGCGTGATGTCCAAGACTCCCACCGGGATCTCGGTGTCGGTACGCGTGCCGATGAGCTTCGCCAGCCGTCGGGCCAGCGGGACGCCTCGGGTACGGATCCCCACCAAGGCAAGCCGTTCGGAGCCCCCGCCGCCCTCGATGATTTCGTCCGCGATTCGGGAGATGGCCTCGCCGACCGCGTCCGCGTTCATAAGGATGGAGGCTTCTTTGTAAGGCATAGCGGGCTAGGGCAAGACCGCATCATCCTAGCAGGCCGCGCTTCGCTATTCCATCTCGTCCAGGATTCCCGGGAGGAGATCGAGCGGCGAGGGGAACTCGTAGGAAACTCCTTCGGTGCGAGGCTCGATGAGGAAGTTGTGGTAAGAGGAGATGAACGCCACCGGTTGGTTGCGAACCAGGGAGTCCTCCAAGACGTCGGTGAGAAGCCTCCCGTCCATGTCTTGGCCGAGAGGGAGTCCCAACAGGTAGAGCAGGGTGGGAGTGATATCGACCACCGACGCTCCTTGGATCTTGGCGCCCGCCTCGATACCCTGGCCGTAGAACAGAGCGAGACCATCTGGACCTTGTTGGTGGTAACCGGACAGGTGAGTATTGCCTTTGAAGGACTCCACCATCCGCCGCGCGAAGGGGAGCGGCTCGATGCCGTGACCCGACAAGACGACTAGAATCTCGTTCGGCCGCATGGATTGCAGATGCTCGCCCACCAGGGTGTCTAGTCGATTGTAGTAAGCGTTCACCACGCGGCCGTATTTCCTGAGCTCAGCGGCGCTCACGTCGCCGAAGTCGTTGGGACTGTGATAGCGCATGAAGGTGTGCCCCACCACGTCCAAGCCGAAGAAGTAGATACCGTAGACCTGAGGCTCGTACATGTTCCGCAGCATGTTACCGATTCTCTGATAGGTGATGTCGTCAGCCAGCGCCCGTCTCTTGAGCTCCGGCTCCCAATCCAGCGTGTCTCCCGGCACGGGCTGCGAGTCGTCGATGAATCGGGTAAGCTGAGCCTCGTCGATCTCGTCGGGCGAGACGACGTAGTCTTTCAGGAAGTCGAAGAGCTCCGGTGGATAGGTAAGGTTGGGAAGTAACGGGTCGAAACGCTCGCGAACTTGCCGGTGAAAGAGCTCGGATACGATGAAACCGTTGATCCTCTCCGCCGGATAGGTACCCCACCAGCGAACGAGCCCCGAGCTGATACCAAAGCTGCTCAGGATGTTCCACAGGGTCTGGCAGCGACGTTCGGTGGAGGACATGGCGGCTCTGTTCATCAGTCCTCCTTGCTCCAGCGAGCGCAGGTAGACTCCGTCGGGTAGCAGAGAGAAGGCGGGCTCCACGCCGGGGAATCGATAGCGGTAGAAGCCGATGAGTCCGTGCTGACGGGGCAGCTTGCCGGTAGCGATGCTGGTCCATATGGCGAGCGACTCCGTCGGGTACAGGCTTCGGAGCGTTCCCGCCGCGCCGCCTTCGATGAGGCTGGCGAAGTTCGGCAACCTTCCCGCCGCGACGGCGGGCAAGACGTAAGACAGAGACGCTCCCTCGATCCCGATGATGGTCAGTCGGCGCGGCAGGGGGTTGTCGGCAAGAGGAAGGCGGGGTACCGCCGGGGCTCGAGGTGGGCTCGCGGGGCGGAAATAGAGTGGGAGAATGATTGCGGCCGCGGTCGCGACCAGAACGAGGGCGTAACCGATCGCCGATCCCCGTCGGCCGAAAGAGTAGCGAAAGAGACCGAGAGCAAAGAGCATCGCCGCAGCCGCCGACAGCGTGGTGGCAGCGGCGGCGATGGCCCGAATGGCCTCATGACCCAGGTAAGGCCGATAGTAGAACAAGTTGTGCCAGAGCAAGATCGCACCCAGCCCGAGGTCGATCATGATGAGCCAGGTGAGCACGCTGAAAGAGAACCAGGCAGGCTGCAGGGGACGTCCTCGCACCGCCTCGACTCCCCTCATCAGCAGCCAGAAACCAAGCCCCGCCGCCAGACCGTAGGTCAGCGCCAGTGTTCCCCAAACGCGCCACCAGATCGGGAGCGCGAGCGGTACATCGGTATTCAGGAGGAACAACGCTTCGCTCAATAGGACGGCCGCCAGAAATCCACCCAGCAAGCTGTTGGTAAGGGTCCTCATTTTCGCCTTTGGATCGGGCTTCGGCCGAGCGTCCGGGAGTCGGAACCGTTTCTGGCAGCCCGCAGGTTCTCGAGCAGCTCGTTCATGTCGGTCGGCAGCGCGGCCTCGAAGCGCAGGGACTCCCCAGTCCGGGGGTGGAGGAAGCCGAGGAACGCCGCATGAAGCGCCGGCCGACCGATTCCCCTCAGGATTCGAAACACCGGCTCGCCACCCACCGGGGGACGGCGTGGGCGCCCGTAGTCGCTGTCGCCGACCACCGGAAAACCCGCCTCGGAAAGGTGGACTCGGATCTGGTGCGTTCTCCCCGTCTCGATGCGGACCGACAAAAGGGTGCTGAACGGGAGGTGCTCGATTGCGATCGCCTCGGTGACTGCCGGTTTGGCGCGTCGCGAGTGACTGGAGACCTTCTTACGATCCCGGACGTCGCGGCCCAGCGCGCTTTCGATTCGGAGAGGGGAGGGCGGCCGGCCGTAGACTAATACTTGGTAGCGCTTCTCGACCGATCGGTTGGCGAACTGGCGGGCGATCGCCTGGTGGGCCCTATCGTTTTTCGCCACCACCATCAATCCCGACGTGCCGCGGTCCAGCCGATGCACGATTCCCGGACGCGCCACGCCGCTGACGCCGCTGAGGTTGGGACAGTGGTGGAGGAGCGCATTCACCAGGGTGCCGGATTGGTGGCCGGGTGCCGGATGAACGACGAGGAACGGGGGCTTGTTGACGACCAAGAGGTCGTCGTCCTCGTACACGATGTCCAAGGGAATCGGCTCCGGCGACGTCTCCGCTGCTTCGGGAGGCGGCAATTCGACGACCACTCGCTGTCCTTCATGGAGGATGAGAGAGGGTCGGGCGCGTTTTCCCTCTACGCGGACGCGGCCATTCTCGATCCACCGCTTGGCTTGAGCGCGGCTGGCATCGGGGACATGGGCGGGTACTGCCCGATCCAGGCGCTGGTTCTCGTCCTCACGGCCGACCGTCCAGCGTATGAGCCGGTCGCTCGTTTCGGAGTCGGTGGGGCCGAGTTTGGCGATCAAAGCTTGGTCAAAATGACTGAGAACGCCTAAGCCGTTTTAGGATGCGGCCACTTGCGAAGAACGACGAGGGCGATCAGGGATGTCCCGAGAAGGAGCAAGCCGATGAG
>Ga0209521_10000092_pt1 | contig 52556 bp, 46 predicted proteins | sample Rifsed19ft4_FD_184016 | JGI IMG/M metagenome (GOLD analysis project Ga0209521, IMG submission 184016) | Soil microbial communities from Rifle, Colorado, USA - sediment 19ft 4 (version 2) | ecosystem: Environmental > Terrestrial > Deep subsurface > Rock core/Sediment | place: Rifle, Colorado...
ATGAGAACAGGATCGGCCGAGTAGGGAGCCAGCCCGTAGGAGGCCCGCAGGCTGTTCACCTCCCCGACGAGCGCGTAGGCACAATCGGCCTGGGCGCTCGCGGCGCTCGGCGCCCGAGCCAACAGTGCCAGAAGCAAGATGGAAGCCGAAGCTTGCAGGCGGACCGACAACGCCCAGCACCTCCCGAGGAGCCGAGGCGCGATTCTAACACTCTGCCCTCAGGGAACGGAAAACAGGGAGGGGCACGTTCAGCCGATAGGCGCCGGGAGCCGAGCCTCGGTGACTGTTTCGGCCACGATGCGCCCGCCGCGGACGACCAAGCGCCGCGCCGGCTGGCGCTGGAGCGCCTCGGCTGCGCTGCCGGCATCCAGGAGGAGGAAGTCGGCGGCGGCTCCGGCACGGAGGCCGTAGCCCGTCAGCCGCAGCGCCCGGGCTGCCCTGTGGCGGGGCATATCGAAAGCCGTCTCGATTTCCTCGGGCGTTGTCAGGTGGGCCGCGACAGCGGTGATCATGGCCACCTCGAGCATATCCATCCGTCCGAAAGGGAAGAAGATGTTGCCCACATCGTCGAGCCCGCAGGCGACGTTCACTCCCGCGGCCAGGAGCTCGCGCACACGGGTGATCCCTCGCCGCACAGGCTGGCGGTCGTGGCGACCCTGCAGATAGAGATTGCTCAGAGGGCTGGTGACGACGTGAATCCCCGCTTCGGCCACCCGCTCGATCACGCGCCTGGCGAGGTCATCCGGATAGGCAGCCAACGCACAGCAGTGCCCGGCGGTCACCCGCCCCTGGTACCCCTCTCGAATCGTCGCCTCCGCCAAGAGCTCGAGGGTTCGCGACGCCGGATCGTCGGTCTCGTCGATGTGCATGTCGACATCGACGTCGTATTCCTGGGCGATCTCCAGCGCCAGGTCGATATGTCGGGCGGCATCTTGCCGGGAGGCTTCCCCGTGCGGCATCCCGCCGACGACCTGCGCCCCCTCGCGCAGTGCCGCGCGCATCAGGCCGATACTCTCCGAATCGCGCACCAGGCCGAGCTGGGGGAAGGCCACGATCTGGACGTCGACGCGGCCGCGGAACTCCTCCTTCGCCTCGAGCACAGGGGCGAGCAGGCGCAGGCCCGAAACGGAATCGATGTCGACGTGGCTCCGGATCCACCCGGTCCCATGGAGCAGGGCTTGCTCGAGAGCTCGACAGGCGTTCCGACGAACCTCGAGGGGGGACCGCCGCGGCTTCACTTCCGCATTGATTCGGATCGCTTCCTCGAGGGTGCCGGAGACGTTCGGCGGGTGGGAGAGGTACGCGCAGTCAAGGTGGTGGTGGGCGTCGATGAAGGGCGTCGTTGCAAGCATGCCCTCCGCCGCGCGTTCCATGGCCGCCGCACCGGGGTAGTGCGGCCCAATGGCTGCGATTCGGCTGCCGGAGACGGCGATATCCACCAGTCCTTCCTGCTCCGCAAGCCGGGCTCCGCGGAAGACAAGATCGGCACCAGGCTCCCGTATCATCCGGCGCCCACCGCCCTCTTGCCGTCGCTCGCCACCGCGAACCGCACGCCAGACGCCGGGCAGCCGGGGAGAGTGAAAGCCACCGGAGCCGCACGGATCAGCGCCGGGCGGCTCCTCATCCCATCGCAGGGGCGTTCCGATTTGGGAAAGTCGTCGGTCACCGCACCCTCCCGTCTTCGCCGCGCTCCAGCGCCTCAAGAACTCTTTCCGGCGTGATCGGCAGTCGGCGGATGGGAACCCCAATGGCGTCGGCAACGGCGTTGGCGATCGCGGGCGCCGTGGGGGTGAGAGACGACTCGCCAATTCCCTTGGCGCCATACGGCGCAAAGGGTTCCGGGTACTCCAGGAGACGAGCCCGGATTGGGGGAACATCTCGCACCGTCGGGACCAGATACCCCTCGAGGGAGTTGTTCAACGTCCGGCCTTCGTGGACGATCAGCTCCTCCAGCAGCGCGTAGCCGATCCCCATGGCACAGCCCCCCTCCACCTGGCCCAGGGCCGCTGCGGGGTTGACCACCTGGCCGGCGTCCTGGACGGCGACGATCTCCTCCACCTTGATCTGTCCCGTCTCCACATCGACCAGCACTCTTGCGACCTGGGTGGCGAAAGTGAAAACCGAGTAGGCATAGGGGTAGGCATCGGGCGGATGGGGCTCGGGGTATTCCATCGCGTAGAAACCGTCGGCGTGCAGCCCACGGCTCTGCAAGGCGGCCTCCCGCGCCAGTTCGGCTACATTCAGACTGAGGGTTTCGCCCTCGGCAATCAGCCTCCCGCCACGCAGGCCAAGCACGTTCAAGGGAAGGCCGGTCTTTTCGGAGGCGATCTGGAGCAACGTGTGCCGAATGGGTTCGGCCGCCCGCAGCACCGCGTTTCCCGAGACGAAAGTCGTGCGGCTCGCCGCTGCGGGCCCGGCGTTGGGCGCCTGATCGGTGTCGGGCACGACAACCCGAACGGACTCGAGGGGAACGCCCAGCGCCTCGGCCGCGAGCTGGGCGAGAGCGGTGTGCGCCCCCTGGCCCATGTCCGAGGCTCCGGTGCGGAGGCTGACCGTGCCGTCGAGCGCCATGTCGAGGCTCGCCCCGGCGAAATCGGGGACATTGCGCCCCATGCCCACGGTGAAAAGGATCGAGGCCATTCCCCAGCCGCGGCGCAAGTGAGGCGCCGGAGCACGCTCAATCTCTCTTCGCCGATCCCATCCGGCCATGCGGGCCGCCTCGATCAGGCAGCCCTTCATCCCGCCTGCCTGGCGCATACGGACGCCGGTGGGAATCTCATCGCCGGTCTCGAGCCCGTTCCGCAGCCGCACCTCCAGTGGGTCGATCCCGAGGCGGCGCGCAAGGTCGTCCATCTGGAGCTCACAGGCGAACTGCCCTTGCGGGATGCCGAAGCCGCGCATCGCCCCGCACACCGGATTGTTGGTCAGGACGGTGCAGGCTTCGATTCGCGCCGCCGGGACTCTGTAGGGGCCGAACACGGTCGCCGCCAGGCACGCCATGATCTCGGCGCCCGCTCCGAGATAGGGCCCGGTGTCGCCGATGGCCTCAACGTGAATGGCCGTCAGCCGGCCGTCGCGAAGCGCGCCCGTCCGGTAGCGCACTTGCACCGGATGGCGTTTGACGTGTGTGCGGATCGACTCCTCTCGCGAGCGTTCGATCAGCACGGGCCGGCTGGTGGCCTGTGCCAGCAAGGCCGCGTGGATCTGGACGTGAGCCTCGTCCTTCCCGCCAAACGCGCCGCCAATTGCCGGCGTGATCACCCGCACGCGGACCTCCGGTAGCCCAAGCGCCCGCGCGATCTGCCTCCGGTCGCGATGCGGCGACTGGCCGGGCGAATAAACCACCACCGTCCCAGTATTGTCCAACATCGCCAGGGCGGCCTCGGTTTCAAGGAAGGCATGCTCCACCCAGGGCGTGAGGTACTGGTTCTCGATCACGACGTCCGCGCGGGCGAACCCACGATCCACTTTCCCCCGCTCGATGACCAGACGGCTATGGACGTTGGGCCGATCCGGCCACACCTGCATCGCGCCCGGGCGCATCGCTTCAAGAACGTCGTGGACCCCCGGCAAGGGTTCGACCTCAACCTCGATCGCCTCGAGGGCCCGAGCGGCTGCTTCCTCGTTCTCGGCGGCGACGGCTGCCAGCGCCTCGCCCTGGAAACGGACGAAGTCGAATGCCAGGAGCGGCTGGTCGGGGATCGAATAGAGGTAGGAGTTCTCCCCCGAGATGTCCGCCGCAGTGAGGATGGCCGTCACGCCCGGCAACCGGCGGGCCGCTCTCACGTCGAGCCGCCGGATCCTGCCGCAGGGGATCGGCGTGTAGAGCAATCTCCCGACCAGCGTACCCGGAATGCCCAGGTCGCGAGTGTACAGTGCCCGGCCGGTGACGATCTCATGGGCCCGCACAGCCGCCGCCGGGTGGCCGACGACCTCGAGCTCAGGCATCGGGCGCTCCGGCGGCGAGTCCCCCGCGCCGCTGCTCACCAGCAGCGGCATCGATGGCCTCGATCACCGCACGGTAGCTTGTGCATCGGCAGAGGTTTCCCTCGATCGCCTCCTCGATCTCATCACGCGTCGGCGACGGAGTGTGCAAAAGCAGGGCATAGGCCGACATCAGCATTCCCGGCGCGCAGAAGCCACACTGGAACGCCCACATCTCGGAAAACGCCCGCTGGAGAGGGTGAAGCACGCCTTGCAAGGCCAGGCCCTCAACCGTAATGATCTCAGCACCATCGGCCTGAGCAGCAAGCACCAGACACGAGTTGACGGCCTCCCCATCGAGCACAACGACGCACGCCCCGCAATCGCCCTGACCGCAACCTTCCTTGACGCTCGTCATCCCCAGATCCTCGCGGAGGATCCGCAGGAGGCTCTTTCCCGCCTCCGCGCGCAGTTCCATGGGGGCCCCGTTGAGCGTGACACGGATTCTCATCTCAGACACGCGCCGCCTCCCAGGCCAGATAGAGAGCCCGGCGGGCGAGAACCTCCACCATCCGGCTGCGATAGGAGGCAGTGGCGCGCAGGTCACTGATCGGCGCTGCGGCCTCCCGCGCCGCCGCCGCCGCGGCCCGGATCCGCTCCTCTTCGAGCGGGGCCCCGAGAAGAAGGCCCTCGGCCGTCGCCGCGCGGAACGGGACAGGCGCCGCCGACCCCATGGCCAGGCGCACTTCGGCGGCGCAGTCGGCCGCGTCGAGCGTCAAGCGCGCGGCAACGCTGACAACGGCGATGGCCATCGACTGGCGTCGTCCCAGCTTGATGAAGGAGGCCCCACTCCTGGGCCGGGGAAGAGGGAGGCACACCTCGACGATCATTTCGTCCTCGCGGAGAACGGTCGCGCCCGGGCCGGTGAACAACTCCGATATGGGGATGCACCGCTCGCCCTCTGAGCGAAGCAGACGGAGCTCGGCGTCGTAGATCAGAAGCGCCGGGGCCGTGTCGGCGGCGGGCGAGGCGTTGGCAAGATTGCCACCAATCGTTCCCCGGTTGCGCACCGGCCTCCCGCCGATTGACTGGCAGGAACACGCGAGCGCGGGAAAGTGCTTGCGGATTTCCGGGGCCCGCGCCAGGGCGGAATGTGTCATCCCGGCCCCAACAATGATCCAATCACCCTCCCGGCGCAGACCGGGGATCGAGACCCGACTGAGGTTGATCAAGACCGCAGGCCGGTTCTCTCCAAGTCGCAGCCGGGGAATCAGATCGGTTCCGCCGGCGATCAACCGGGCGCGGCCCGCGTGGCGACGGAGAAGGTCAAGCGCCTCGGTGAGGGTGGAGGGCGAGAGGACGTCGGGAACAGTCATCGGGTGGCCTTACGTCAGCCGGAGGCCCCATCCGGCGGCTTCCTCCCGAACCTTCTCGTAGAGGCTCAGCCACTCAGCTCGCGGGCGCAGGGTCTCGAGGTCGTAGGCACGGCCGAAGGGGACGCCTACAGGCTTTTCTCCAAGGATAGGCTCGTATCGGGCGACCGCCCGACGGACGATCTCATCCGCCTGTTCACGGCTGAGCCCGGCGGCGGAGCGGGCGACCTCGCCATTGAACCGCGCCTCCAGGCCCGTGCAGTGGTTCTCCACAATCCCCACCGCCGACCGGACGCCAAGCACCCTGGAGGCTCCGCACGCGGAGGCCACGGTTGCCATGGCCACGCACTCCTCCAGGAGAGTCTCGGTTCCCGGGCCGCTCACGGGCGAGGTCATGAACTCCGTCAGCAGGTGCGTGTGGCGGTTGACGGCGGCGCAGGCCGCGCTTACGGCGCGCAGGATCTGCGGGTCGGTCGAATTGAAATGGAACGCGTGCGTGGGGCACGATTCGACGCTGGCCGGCATGTAGATCAGGTGCATGGCCACGAACCCGGCCACGATCAAGACGGCCACGCCCTCGGCCGGTCCGGCCAGGCCACCCAGAATCGGGTTGTAGAAGCCCAGCACCACCCCGTTCTGCTGGATGCTGTGGGTCACCTTGTTGAGCAACTCGGTGTTGGTCTTCATTTCCCCGATCATGGCCACGATGTGCACGTCGCTCGGAGAGAAGCCGCCGCGGCTGATCGACGAGAGATGGCCGATGTCGCTGAACGCCATTTCGACGCACATCCGCGCCAGGCCCGGGCGCCCGGCACGCCGGGCAGCCTCCCGCCCGAGAGCCTCTTCCTGCCACGCGGCCAGGATCTCGAGCGGTGACCGCGAGCGCACTTCACGCCCGGCAATCGTCGAGAGCGTCCCCGGAACCACCAGGTCGATCACCGGTTCCTGCCAGTACGATTGCATGATCGGCAGCCACAGGTCTTCCGAGAGAGGCGTCCCGATCGGCCCGCCGCTCACCTGCGGAGGTCGCGGGTCCTCGATCCCTCGCCGGCGCAGGATGCGCACTTCCCTGCCCTCACCGAAGCGCGCCTCTTCCGGCGCCTCGCCCAATGCCTGTTCGACCTCCTGCCGGCTAAAGACCATCCGTCGCCGGGTTCCGGTGTGATAGACGCCGCAGCGGAGCAGGAAATCGAACGCGCCCTCCCACAGCCGGTCGATCAGCGCCTCGTCGGTCTGGATGATCCGGGTGGGATCGAAGCGCAGATCGTACTCCTTGCGGACGCGCGCCACGCCCCCCGCCACGTGCTTGAGGTCAAACTCCTTCTCCTCGCACAACGGGCCGGAAAGACTGCGGTCGATGACCTCAAGCAGGCGCGCAGAGTTGCGCATCGGCGCCGACCCTCCGGGCCTCCCGCCCACTCAACGCCGCGCCGCCCGGCGATGGCGGCGGATAACGTCGAACTTCATCCTGTCTCCAAAGAGGTGCTCCACCTCATAGATCACCGGCTTCTCCTCGGGGTTGTATCCCACTTCCTCGATCACGAGCACCGGCATCAGCGGATTCACATTCAGCGCCGGGCCGCGCACATGGATGTTGCGGGCGATGTCGGGCCGAACCGCCCCGACGTAGTAGTCGATTGCCTGCCCACAACGATCCTCGAGGAATTGGTAAAGCGGCTCGGTGGCTCCGGGACGCAAGATTTCCTCGGTGGTGATCCGCCCCTCATACACCCAGGCCGGGATGACGTTGAGCGTGCAGATCACCATCTCATCGTTGGCGAGGAAGGCCTTCCAGATCTCTACGGCGGAGGCGCCCTCCTTCAGATCGAGCGCCTCGCGGACGGCCTGCTCAGGTTCCCTGGCGATCGAGCTGAGATGCTCCGAACGGCAGGCGAAACCCTGGCCGGTGATCAGGTCGTTGTAGTCGATCACGTCATTGAGGGGATTCGAAATGCGGGTCAGGCGGCTGATGAAGGTCCCTACACCATGGCGCCGTTTCACCATCCCGTTTGCGGCCAGGGCCGATAGAGCCGCTCGCACAGTCGCCCGGCTGACATTGAGCTCCTCCACCATTTCGTTCTCCGAAGGCAGCCGGCTCTCCGGCGGGTAGGTGCCGCTCGAAATGCGTTCCAGCAGAATCTCGGCCACCTGGTCGGCCAGGGGTGACTGGCGGCGCATCAGCTGGAGATCGTCTTCCGCCTTGGGGTTCATCCCGCCTTCCTCCTCCCATCAACATGACAACCTTCAACCCCAGCGCGGGTGAGCTCCCCGGTGGGCCCACCCCGGCGCGGCGGCCTGCCTCACTCCTCCCAAGCTCCGCGCCCTCAGGGAACTGGCAGCCCCTCCAGACCCATTACCCGCAACTCTCCAACGACCTCCTCGTACATGGACTGCCATTCAGGAATGGGCCGCAACGTCTCAAGGTTGTAGACCTGGTCGAGGGGAAGGCCCGGGTTGCCCTCCCGGCGAGCGAAGATGTGCTCGTATTTCTCGAGGAGCGCAAGAACGATGGCATTTCCCTCTTCCAGGGTCATCCTCTGGCGGGCCACCGCATGGCCGACCTCGCCCATGAGGCGGGCTTCCAGTCCGGAGCAGTTGGGCGCCGCGCCGTCAGCCGCCGCCGGCCCCTCGAGGTGGGCAGCGCTGAGGGTGTTGACGATGGCGTTGGCGGCGGTCTCATACAGCAGTTCTCGCGTCATGGCGCCGCTCTTGGGGAAGATATCAGAGACCATGATGCAAGGCGCGTTGCGCGCGAAAGCCTGGCCGACGATGCTCTCCACCCACATCACCGCCCGAGTCGACGTGGCCACGTGGCGGATATGGATCGGATGGCAGATGTGGAAATCGGAGAGGCACACCAGGTTCGACAGTACGAACGAAGCCACGTTGACGACCGCCGATCCGGGCGCATCGCCGCCCAGCCCCCCGACGGAGACGCAAGGCAGCGAGGCGTTGCGCACGCCGTATTCAATGGCGTTGACCGCCCGGGCCAGGTTGCCGTTATCCATCTTCAGCTCGTTGAGCATGGGTACGAGGTGCGCGTCGCACGGCCGCATGTAATCGGGATGGGCAACCGCGACATCCCCCAGCGCCGATACGGCGCTGGCGGCGGCCAGGATGGGCATCCCGGGCCGCCCGACACGCTTTGCCCCAATGCGCATGTATTCCATTTCGCGCCGACAGGCCGCAATCTCCATCGGCCCGCCGGTCCGCACCTCGAATCCATCCACCGTCGTCAGCGATCCCGGATTCAACAGGTCAACGATCGGCTCCTGTGCGTAGACCATGACATATTCCAGGTAGTACCGCTCAGGAATTGGCGCACCGGCATTGCCCGACCAGATCAGGGGCGGCCGGCCGTCCTCGATGCCACGCACGAAGAAGGTCCGCTGGTCTTTGCCTTCTCCCATGGTCAGGGTCTGGGGCATGCGCCTCAGCCCCGCCTCCAACTCCTGCGGGTCGAACTCGATGACGCGCTTGGTGTCGCGGCAGTACACGCCCAGGCTTTCTGCCAGCTCCATTCCCGCTTCGAACACCGCATCCGCCAGCGCCCCATCGCGAGGGAGAATGCATGAGGGGTTCCAGGAGAGCTTGTACTTCTCAACCAGGTGCCGGGTCGTCATGGCCACCTTCTCGAGATCCCATTGCTCTTCTGTGAGATAGGGGCCCCGATTGGCTCGATCCAGGATCTCGTAGTATCGGCGCATACCGCCCTCCCTGCCGCTTCAGCCCCGGCGCTCGCGCAGGAGCTTGCGGGCCAGCGCCACCGCCCCAATGGCGTCGTCCGCGGTTCCGTCGGCGCGCATCTCCTCGGCGAGCGCGGGGGTGATCGACGCGCCGCCGACCATGACCTTGAAGCGTTCCCGCAGCCCCGTCGCCTCCAACACGCCTACAAGATCGCGCATGTAGGGCATCGACGTTGTCAGCAAGGCGGAGCAGGCGATGATATCGGCGTCCACCTCGCTCGCCTTGCCTATGATCGTGTTCAGTGGGACATCCACGCCGAGATCGTGGACGGTAAAGCCGGCCGCAGAGAGCATCGACGCAACCAGGTTCTTCCCAATGTCGTGAACATCCGTTTGGATCGTGGCGATGACCACGGTGCCGCTTACGGCACGCTGGCCTGGCAGATTCCTGTCCTTGATCAAAGGAGTGACGATCGCCATTGCCGCCTTCAGTGCGATGCCGGAAAGCATCAGCTCCGGCAGGAAGATCTTGCCTTCCTGAAAGGATGCGCCGATCTCGTCCGCTCCATCGACGAGGCCCTCGTTGAGCAGCGTGAGAGGGTCGATCCCGGCTTCGATGGCGGCCCGGGCCTCGGCGACGGACCTTTCCTTGCTGCCGTCGATGACCGCCTGCCTCAAACGACGAAGGAGTTCCTGCTCATCATTCATCGGCGTACTCCAGGCCAGCGACTATGCCGCTGGACTTCAGCAGGTGGCTGGCGACTCCGGATCGGCGCCCGACGTCTCGGAGGCCCACGGACCGAATGCGGTATCTCCCTGAGCAGATGGCTTCCGCCGCCGGCACCATCCGGCAATGCACGATCACGATTCCCGCCGGAAGTCCTCCTGCAACCGCTTGACCATGGGTTTGCCGGAGCGCAGAGCCTCCCTGTAATCAAAGGCGAAACGGTCGCACCACTCCTGTCCCCGTCCGATCACAGCCTGCTCATCCATGCGGGTGAAGGCCCCCTCGCGGCGCAGGAGCTCCCCGTCCACCATGACATCGCAGGCCTCGGTCCCGGCGCCGTTGAGAGCGAGGAGATCGGGCAGCCCCTCGGGGCTTAGTGGGAAGAGGTCGCTGTTGCCACGCAGGTCGATGGTGATGACGTCGGCCTTCTTGCCCACTTCGAGCGAACCGATTTCGGCCTCCCACGCGAGCGCCCGGGCGCCGCCCAGCGTCGCCAGCGCCAGCGGCGTCCAGGGTTCGAGGCGGCGCAGGCGGCGAGGCATGATGTTGTGATGTTGGGAGACCGAGAGCATCACGGCGAAGAGGTTGTGAGTGGCGCAGTCCGTGCCCAGCCCGACGCGCACCCCCTTCTCGAGCATGTAGGGCACATAGGCGCATCCGCCGAAAAGGGCGTTGGTGGCAGGGCAGTGGACAAGGGCGACGTCTTCCTCCGCCAGGACGTCGATCTCCGGCTCGCTGAGGAGAGTCCCGTGGAAGAGGAGCGTTTGCGGCGTGAGCAGGCCGGCTCGGCGCAGGTGGGCGATCAGCCCGCCCTCATCCGCCCACAGGGCATCGCTGCGTTCCTTCTCGTCCGGCGACTCGGCGATGTGCGTGGCGAACTGCGCGCCATACTCAAGGGCCAGTTCTAGCGCCCGCTTCAGCAGCGCCTCGGAGGAGTTGAACGTGCAATTCGGGTGCACTCCGACTCGGATGCGCCCATGGAGCGCGCCATGGTAGGCGCGCAGAGCCCGCTCGGCCAGGGCCAGGTGTTCCGCTTCGCCGAAACCGGCCGGTATGCTCACCGTGCCGACCATCTGCGGGTGGATCGCGGCACGGGCGCCCGCATCGGCGGTTGCCTGGTAGGCCGCGTCTGGGTGGGGCATGGCATTGGCGTGTGTTGTGGCGCCGTGCTTGAGCAGGTTGAGCAGCCCCAGGAGAGTCAGATCGTAGGCGCTCTCTTCCGTGAGCCAGGCATCGGCCGGCCAGTAAACCCGCTCGAGGGCATCGGGCAGGCCGGTGATCGGCGATCCCAGCCATCCGAAGGCGAGCAGGGCATGCGCCTCCCCGACATGGTTGTGGGCGTCCACGAGCCCAGGCATCACGATCTTGTCGCGGCAGTCGATTCTCTCGATGCCGAGATCGTCCGCGAAACGCGAATCGAGATCAGCCGATCCACCGACGGCGGCGATCCAAGCCCCGTCGGCCAGAACGGCGCCGTCTTCCACCACTCCACCGGGGGCGGCGCGCATGATCAGGTAGCGGCAGTGCGAAAAGAGCGTCTTGCCCATGGGGCGATCCCGTCTGGGGGGGTCACTCCCGCAAGTAGGGCACGCCCAGATGCCGGGGCGCCTCCGAGCGCGCCCGGCTACCCATCATCGCCAGAATGGCGAAGACATACGGAATCGCCAACAGGATCTGGTAGGGGATCAGCACGCCTACGCCTTGCACGTGCAGCTGGAATGCGTCCAGGAACGCGAAGAGCAGAGCCGCGAACATGATCCGCCACGGCATCCAGTTGCCCGCAATTACGATCACGATGGCCAACCAGCCGCGGCCGGCCGAGATTTCCGGCACGAAACGCGGCGAGGCGGCCAGCGTCAAGAACGAACCAGCCACGCCGGCCATCAGCCCCCCAAAGATCGTCGCCAGGTATTGCAGCCGTGCAACGTTCACCCCACGGACGTCGATCGCTCGAGGGTTTTCACCAACGCAGCGGATCTCCAATCCATACTTGGTCCGGTATAGGAAGAACCAGATCATCGGTACCAGGGCGAAGGCCAGGTAGGTGAGCCAGCGATGGGAGAAAAAGACTTCCCCCAGATAGGGAATGTCGGAGAGGCCCGGGATACGGAGGGGCTGGAAGATCTGGATCGTGGCGACGTTCACCTCTTCGGTCTTATTGAAGAGCAGGCGGTGCCAGAAGAGCGAGACGCCCGAGCCGAGCAGGTTGAGCGCCATTCCGGTGACGATTTGCTCCACCTTGAGGGTAATGGCCATGAACGCCATGATGAGCCCCATCAGCCCTCCGGTGAGCATCGCCCCCAAGACGCCGAGCCAGATGGAGCCGGTGAAATACGCGACCATGAACCCCGAGAAGGCGCCCATCAGCATCATGCCCTCGACGCCCAGATTGAGCACGCCCGATCGCTCGGCGATCATCTCCCCCATCGCCGCCAGAAGGAGCGGCGTCGCCAGGCGGATCATCGAGGCGAAGATGCTGGCCAGAATGGCGCCCTGCAGGATCTCAGTCCACATCGCTCACCGTCCTGACGCGGAAGCTGGACAGGATCGACGCGCTAATGACAAAGAGGAGAACGATGGCCTGGATGGCGAAGGTGAAGGCGGAGGGAACCCCCGTGGCCACCTGGAGGCGGAAGGCACCATTGGTCAGACCCCCGAAGAGAATGGCCGCCAGGACGACGCCTAGCGGATGGAGATTGGCCAGCATCGCCACGATGATCCCCGTGTAGCCAAGCCCGTTGGACAGATCCATCACCAGGCGGTGCTGAAGGCCGAAGAGCTCCCCCGCGCCGGCGAGGCCCGCCAGAGCGCCGCTGATCGCCAACGTAACGGCCATCACCTTGGGCACGTTCGTCCCTTTGAACCGGGCGGCGGTTGGGTTGAATCCGATCGCCCGAATCTCGTAGCCAAGCGGGGTCCTGGTCAGGAGGATGTGGATGGCCATGGCCGCCAGGACGGCCAGCAAGAACCCCACGTGCAAGCGTGAGCGAGGCAGGAGGACAAGGAATTGGGCGCTCTCCGGAAGCATCGCCGACTGCTGGTAGTAGGAGCCCTGCTCGCGCCACGGCCCGACTCCCGAGAGCATCAGCGAGAGAAAGAACATGACGATGTAGTTCATCATGACGGTGGAGATGATCTCGTCGACTCCGAAGCGCGTCTTGAGCAGCGCTGCCAGCCACCCCACCGCCGCACCTCCCGCAGCGGCGGCGGCGATGACAACCAGGAAGAGCGCCACAGGAGGGAGACCCGCAAAGAGCGTGAACGCCCAGTAGCCGGCCATCGCGCCCGCGAAGAGCTGCCCCTCGCCGCCGATGTTCCACACCTTGGCGCGGAAAGCCAACGCCGCCGCCAGCCCGGTGAGGATCAGTGGCGTCGCCCGGACAAGAGTCTCCAGGAGCTCGCGCCAACCCCCGAAGCCCCCTCCGAAGAGCGCCCCGAACGCCTCGACGACGTCCGCGCCGGCGGTGAGGAGAAGTAGGCCAGAGGCGATCAGGGCGGCGACAATGGCGACGATCAGCCAGGCCAGCTGCGCCCAGCGGCCGACGTCGCTTCGCCGCTCCAGCCGATAGGGGAAGCGGAGACCGCGGCGCGTGCCAGTCATGCCGTCTCCCCCCTCACCCCGGCCATCAGCAGGCCGATCTCCTCCAGGCGGGCCTGCGACGATTCGAAGATCCCCATGATCTGTCCCTTGAAAAGCACGGCGACACGGTCGGAGAGACTGAAGATCTCCTCCAGATCCTCCGAGGCAAACAGGATTCCCACCCCCTCGGCCCGCTTCTCAAGCAGCCGGCGGTGGACATACTCGATCACCCCGACATCCAGTCCCCGCGTGGGCTGGTTGGCCAGCAGGCATTGCGGGCATTGGCCGAACTCACGAGCCAGGATCACCTTCTGCAAGTTGCCTCCCGAGAGGAACCGGGCGGGGTGACGGACCGTGGGAGTGGCGATATCGAAGGATGAGACACAGGTGCGGGCGAATTTGGCGATGCGCTCCGGATCCAGGAACGGCCCTCGCCGGTAGAGAGGCGAGCGCTGTTGGCCGAGCACCAGGTTTTCCGCCACGCTGAAATCGGGAATCAGCCCTTCGTGGATGCGATCCTCAGGGATGTGCCCCACGCCCCGGGCCATGATCTCCCCCGGCGACCGGTTGAGGATGCTGGCTCCCTGGAGCCGCACCTGCCCCTGCCCCGCCCTGCGGATGCCGGCCAACACCTCGAAAAGCTCCTTCTGGCCATTGCCGGCGATTCCCGCAACCCCCAGAATCTCGCGCCGGTGCAGGTTGAACGAGACGCCTCGCAGCGCCGGCTGCCCCTTGTCATCGAGCGCGCGCAGCCCCTCAACTTCGAGCACGGCCTCGCCTCGATGAATCGCTTCTCTCTCGATGCGGAAGACCACTTCACGGCCCACCATCATCCGGGCCAGATCAGCTGGGGTCACCTCCGCCGTCTGCACCGTCGCCACGAGTCTTCCCTTGCGCAGGACGGTCACGCGGTCGGAGACCTGCATCACCTCGTTCAGCTTGTGGGTGATGAGCAGGATCGAGAGCCCCTCGCGGGTCATCTGCCTGAGCGTGGCGAAGAACCGGTCCGTCTCCTGCGGGGTCAGAACGGCGGTCGGCTCGTCCAGGATCAGGAGTTCCGAGCCGACGTAGAGGGCCTTGAGAATCTCCACCCACTGTTGCTTGCCGACTGAAAGCTGCCACACGCGAGCTTCCAGATCGAGATCCACACCGTACTTGCGGCAGAGCGTTTCAAGATCGCGTTTGGCTCCCGCCAGATCGAGCAGGACCCCGGCGCTGGGCGTCCCGGCCACCACGTTCTCGACAACGGTCAGGGGCGGCACGAGGACGAAGTGCTGATGGACCATGCCGATTCCAAGAGCGATCGCATCGCTGGGCGAGGAGAGCCGGACAGGCTGGCCGCGGAAGAAGATGCGGCCTGCGTCCGGCTTGAAGAATCCATACAGGCACTCAGCCAGAGTCGTCTTGCCGGCGCCGTTCTCCCCCAGCAAGCAGTGGATCTCGCCCCGCCGGACATCCAGAGAGAGATCGTCGTTAGCGACGACCTGGGAGAAGCGCTTGCTGAGACCTTCGACGCGCAGGAGCGGTTCCATCCACCGCCTCAAGGTTGATCCTAACCAGGCCGGGCGATACGCCCGGCGACGGAGGTGCCCTCCCCCCACTCCCACCCCACGAGGGCACCCCCGCCTTCGGTCTGTCGGTTGCCCCACCCGGACGCTAAGTGTCGGACTGAGGCACTTCGATGTTGAGCGGAACCTCCACCTCCCCGCTCAGGATCTGCTCTCGTGTGGCCATGACGTCGTCGATCACGTCTTGAGGGATTCGCCCACCCAGTGTGCTGATCGTCGTAATATCAGACCCACCCTCGGCCATCGAGAACCACCTCGGCTCGGTGTTGCCATTCCAGGGCTGTCCTTCGGCCACGTGCGCCCACCACTCGTCGATCAGCCACCGGATGCCCGGATCCCAGAGTGCCATTGTGCTGGCGGGGACGTTCTCCGGCGCCAGGAAGTTCTGGTCGCCGAAGTTGCCGAAGCACATGATATCGTTGGAGACGCACGCCTCCCACCCGTCCCCAAGCTGGAGCATCCAGTCGACGCCGGCCGCGGCCTGCGCGTTGGTGGCCTCGCTGCCCAACACCGGGTCATACCAGGACTCGATGAACGAGACGGTCACCTGGACGTCGGGGTTGACGTCCCGCGCCCCCTGGAAGAACGCATTGAGCTCGTCGTTGACGTCGTCGTAGGCGAAGGTCCCCACAGAGCCGACCTGGTCGGTTTCGGTGAGCTGCCCGGCCAATCTCCCGAGCAGATAGGAGGCCTCATGGACGCGCATGTAGAGCCAGTAGGCGTTGCCTCCCAGGCCAGTGTTGCCCGAGCCGTGGTAGACGAACATCGTCTCGGGGAACTCCTCTCGCAGGTTGGCGGCCTGATCGGAATACGATGAGGTGGCCCAGATGATGTCATACTCCCCCGTCTGGGCGTACTCTCGCATCACCCGCTCGGCGTCGTCCCCCCAGACGCCGTCGGTCCAATCCCAGGTGATCGTCAGGCCGTGAGGCGCCTCTTCCTTCACCCTCTCCAGGGACTGGAAGAATGAGGCGTCCCACATGGACTCGATGCCGCAGCAGGTGATGATGGCGAGTCGCAGTTGAGCGGGCGCCTCTACAGCCTCGCCTCCGCCTTCCTCCCCGGCTCCCCCGCAGGCGGCGATCACCGCCGCCAGGATCACAACAACAAGAACCCATCGGACCTTGCGAAACATGGCGGTTCCTCCCATTTTGCGTTTTCGGAAGACGCGAGAACAGCAAGCGTCACTCTCCTGCCACCTCCTTTTCGAACCTTCAACGGCCGGTCACCCTAGGCCCGGTCTTCAAGCCGGGGATAGCCAGTGGCGGGACGATCGGCCGAGACTTGGCCCTGCGGGATCCGGCGCATTTGCGTGGGCCATGGCCCAGCCAGCCGGCATCCTTCTCCCCTCCGCTACTCTGTGCCCACGCCGTCCAGGCCCAATCCCCAACCGACGGCCTCCTCCCGAACGGCATCCACGATCCGCAGCCACTCCGGACGGGGTTGGGCCGTTTCGACGTCGTAGACCTCCGGGAACGGTTTGCCGTACGGCTTGCGATCGAGGTCGGTCTCGTACTTTGTGAGCGCCCGCCGCACGATTTCCTCGGCCTCGTTCCGTCTCAGGCGGGACGCTGCGCGCATGACCTCGCCATTGAAGCGCGCCTCAAGCCCGCTGAAGTGATTTGGGATCGACCCCGTCGCCGACCTCGGGCCCAGGATCCGGCTCGCCCCGGAGACCGTGCTCAGCACGGTGAAGGCGATGCACTCATAAAGGAGCGTCTCCGTCCCCGGCCCACCCACAGGCGTGACGGTGAGATTGGTCATCAAATGGGTGTGGCGCGCAAGCGCCTGGAAGGCCAGGCTCGATGCCATCAGCAGCTCAGGCCCGGTGTCATTGAAATGGAAGGGATGGGTGGGGGATGACCCGACACACGTCGCCATGAAGATGACGCTAAGGGCCAGCATGGCGGCTGTGATCATGACGGCCATGCCCTCGGCCCCGCCCGCCAGGCCGCCGTAGATCGGATTGGCATAGGGATCGACGATGCCGCCGATGTGGAGGGTGTGCGTGAGCTTGTTGAGGATATCGAAGTTCGTCTTCAGCTCAGAGATCACGCCGAAGGTGTGCAGGTCGGAGGCGCGCAGCCCGAGCGGGCCTGCAGCCGAGAGTTGGCCGGCCTGGGTCATGCTCAGCATCATCCCGGTCCAAGCCATGCCCGGCCGGCCGGCGCGGGCGAGCGCCTGCCTCATCCCCTCGACCTCCCTCCACGCCGCCTGGATCTCAAGCGGCGAACCGCTGCGGATCTCGCGGCCGCCTACGGTCATGAGGCTCGGGCCGCACGTGACATCCACCAGCGGTTCCTGGGCATAGCTCACCATCACCGGCACAAAGAGCTCCTCGCTCACGGGTGAGCCGATCGAGGATCCCATATTGAGCGGGGGCCGCGGGTCTTCCACGCTGCGGCAGCGCTCCAAGCGGGCGTCAGACCCCTCCCCCATCCAGATCTCGGCCGGCGCCTCGTGAAGCCGGGCTTCGATTTCCTCGCGACCAAACCGAATCACCCGCCCGGTGGATTGGCAATACACCCCGCAGCCGGCAAGGAAATCAAGCCCCGCCTGCCAGACCCGATCGATCAGCGCCTCTTCGTGGCTGACAAGCACACCCTTCTCCGGGCGGATCTCATACTCGCGCACCACACGCCGGATCCCCTGCACCACGAGCCGGTTGAAGGCCTCCTCCTCGAGGCTCGGTCCACGGAGGCTTCGCTCGACCACGTCGTCGAGTCGGCCAAGCATCAGGATCGAGCTCACTCTGCCGTCCCCATCAACGCCCGCGCCTCACGAACGGCTTCGATGGCATCGTCGCCGTAGCCATCCGCCCCGGCCGCCCTCGCCCAATCGCGGCTCACCGGCCCCCCGCCCACGAGCACCTTCAATCGGAGGCGCAGGGTCTCATTTTGCCTGACCATGTCGATGGCATCACGCATGTAGGGCAGCGAAGGAAGCATGAGTGCCGAGAGGGCCAGGATGTCGGCTCCGGTCTCGCGAGCGGCGTCGACTGCCGCCGCGGGGCTGACGTCCACTCCCAGGTCGCGCACCTCGAACCCGTTCACTTCCAGCATCGCCCGCACAATGTTCTTGCCGATGTCGTGCAGGTCTCCCGAGACGGTGCAGATCACGATCTTGCCCTTGCTCGTCCGCAAGGAGGGATCGGCTGCCAGGTGTGGCCGCAGGGCTTCTTGCACGGCCTTGACCACATCGGCCGCTTCCATCATCTCGGGCAGGAAGAGCTCCAGCCGGCTGAAGCGGTCGCCGATATCGGCCAGCGTCGGCTCGATGCAGTCGCGGAAGATCTCCTTCGGTGAGCGGCCCGCCTGCACCATGCGGGCGGCCTCGGCCGCGCCGGCAGCCACGTCGCCCCCTCGGATGGCCCTCTCCAGCGCCTCAAAGGCCTCGCTCACGGCGCACCTTCCTCCATGCCCCGTGGACATCGAGGCCCATGGCGGCAAGCTCATCGAGCACACGCTGGTGGAGATCGAGCCAAGGCCCAAGCGGCTCGAGGGTTTCGATCTCGTAAAGTTGGGGGAAAGGCACTCCCGGCGGTGGATCCTTGTGCGAGCCTTCGTAGTGCCGGAGGATCTCGAGCACCAGGCCATTTGCAGTCTGGCGGGAAACGCCCAGCGAGGCGTGCGCCACCTGCGCGTAGAAGCGCTGCTCAAGCCCGCTCGTGTGATCCGGCGTCGATCCCCCCGTGGCGCCCACGCCGTTGTGGTGCATCCCCGCCACCGTGCCGGCCAGCGTGCCAGCGGCGATCTCCCAGAGCACCTCTTCCGTCCCCAGCCCGGCCTGGGTGTAGACGGCGGTGGTTGTGAGAAGCGGCGTGTTGCGGGCGAGCGCCTGGCCGCCGACCGCGTATACCCAGAGGCCCATGCGGTCGGTGTCGGTGCTTTCCAGGAGGTGCATGTGCCCGTAGATATGGTAGGAGGGGGAATACAGCATGACGCCAAGGAGATGACACGCGACGGTTACGACTGCCGTGCCGGCCGCGCCGCCACCCAGGCCGCCGACGAGCGGGGTCATCAAGTCAACGATATGCACCCCCGCCGCCTGGAGGTAGGCCGCCCGCGAAAGCTGATCATAGTTGGTCTTCAGCTCCGGCAGCTGCGAGACGAGCAGCGCGTCGCTACGCCGCAGCCCCCACGCGGGGTGAAGGGCGGCCATCTTGCCAGCGCACGTAAGCGGGGAGGCGACGTCGTTGATGTGGATCCCCGGCCGGCCGGCACGGCGCGCCGCTTCACGCGCCGCAGCGGCATCGCGCTGCACACCCAGGATCTCGAGGGGCGAGCCGGGGATGATGGGTCTTCCCATGTAGGTGGAGACCGACCCGGCACCCAGGCAATCGACGAGCGGCTCCTGCGCGCACGACTGAAGGATCAGCGGATGATAGCGCTCGCTGCACGGAGTGCCCGTCGGGCCGCTGTGGACGACGCAGGGGACTTGGCTTTCCACGCCCCGCCAACACATTACAACCGCGTCCTTCCCCTCGCCGAGCCGCACGGCCGAGGGCGCCGCCGCCACCGCCTCCTCCACCTCCCCGCGGCTGAATAGAATGCGGCGCTCGGTGCTCATGTTGTAGGCGCCCATTTCGAGGAAGAGGTCCATCCCCGCCTGATAGAGCCGGTCGGCCATATCGTCGTCGGAGGGGATCAGCACTTGCGGGTCGTAGTGAATGCCATGCTTGCGGACGAGCTCGGGCACCAGCCGGGTGAGGGCACGCTCGAATTCGGCCTCTGGCAGGTAGGGGCCGATTTCAGATCGTTTGACGATCTCGGTCTGCCAGTTGCTCAGCACCCAGGCTCCTCCTTCAGCGCCCGACGAGACGCCGGCACAGGTCGACGGCCGAGGCGGCGTCGGGGGCGTAGCCATCGGCGCCGATCGCCTTCGCCCAGGCCGCATCGATCGATCCGCCCCCGACGATGATTTTGAAGTCATCCCGCGCTTCAACCTCCTCAAAGAGGCGGATGGTGCTCTGCGCCGCCGGGCGCGTGGTGGTCATTAGCGCCGACATGGCAACGATCTCAGCCTTCTCGCGGCGGGCGGCCTCCAGGAAGGCGCTGGGGGCCACATCACGCCCGATATCCACGACTCGGAAGCCATGCGAGGAGAGCAGCGTGCTCACAATATTCTTGCCGATGTCATGGACGTCGTTCTGCACGGTGCCTAGCACGACCGTGCCGAGGGAGGAGGAAGCCTTCCCCGCCGCGGCGATGGCCTGCTCAAGGATGACTGTGGCGGCCTTGGCGGCATCGCCGGCCGCCATAAGCTCCGGCAGGAAGATCTCGAACTCCTGGAACTGCTTTCCCACCTCCGTCAGCGTGGGGACGAGCACGTTGCGGATCAGGTCAAGCGGATCGGCCTGGGCCTCGAGCGCCTTGCGAGCGGCAGTTACGGCCGCTGAGGCGTCGCCCGATCGCAGAGCATCTTTCAGCTCCGCCGCAAGCCGCTCATCGGTCATGTCGCACTCTCCTCCAGGCATGATGAACATCCAGCTCGTGCCCGTCGAGGGCGCTGCCCACCTCGTGGAAGGCCTCGAGCCACCACGGCCGGGGCTCGAGGGTTTCGACGTCGTAGACCTCGGAGAACGGCCGCCCAAGATTGGGGGTCGCAAGATGCTCTTCGTAGTGGCGCAAGCACTCGAGCACCAGGCCGTTGGCCTCCTGCCGGCTCCGGCCCAGGGCGGCGTGCGCCACTTGAGCCTGGAAGCGGGCTTCGAGACCGCTAGTGTGATCGGTCTCCCTTCCGGCGGTCGCCCCCGTCCCGTGCTGGTGCGTCCCACAGACGGCACCGACAATCGCCCCGGCGGCGACTTCCCAGAGCAAGTCGGTCGTTCCCAGGCCGGAGGCGGCGTAGAGGTCGTTGACGACAACGAGGGGGGTGTTGCGCGCCAAGGCCTGAGCGGAGACCGCCTGGATCCACAGGCCCATTCGGTCGGTGTTGATGCTGCGCAGCAGGTGCATGTGTCCCATGAAGTGGTAGGAAGCCGAGTAGGCCAGCGCCCCCAGGAGATGGCTGGCCACGGTGACGACGGCCGTCCCCTCCGCCCCCCCGCCGAGCCCGCCGACGAGCGGGGTGATCAGGTTGACGATGTGCATCCCCAGTGAGCGCAAGTGGGCCACGCGGGAGAGCTGGTCGTAGTTGGTCTTGAGCTCCGGGATTTGCGCGACGAGCAGCCCGTCCGACGGGCGCAGACCCGCTTCGGGATCCAGGCTGGCCATCTTTCCGGCGCAGGTGAGAGAGACGGCGTTGTCTTCGATGTGCATACCCGGGCGCCCCGCCCGCCGCACGGCCTCGCGCGCGAGCGAGGCCTGGTGCCGCGCCGCGAGGATCTCCTGGGGCGACCCGGCGACGATGGCCTCGCCCAGATAGGTGGGCACCGATCCGTGGCCCAGACAGTCGACGAGCGGCTCCTGGGCGCACGACTGGAGGATGAAAGGATGGAGCATCTCGCTGCATGGCGTGCCCGTGGGCCCGCTGTGCATCACGCATGGAATCTCGCTCTCCACGCCGCGATGGCGCTCGACGACCGCATCTTTTCCTTCGCCAAGCACAACGGCGGACGGGGCGGCAGCGACCGCCTCTTCGATCTCGGCCCTGGAGAGCAGGATGCGCCGCTCCGTGCTCTGGTTGTAGGCGCCCATCTGAGCCAGAAGCTCGACTCCTGCGCGGTAGAGCCTATCGGCCATGCCGTCATCCGACGGAACCAGATCCTGCGGATCGAACTTCAGCCCGTGTTCCCGGACAAGGGCCCGGACCGTTTGGGTCAACAAACGGTCGAACTCGGGCTCCTGCACGAAAGGCCCGGTCTCGGACCGCTGAACGATCTCCGGCAGCCAGTTGCTCCGCATCCGCTTCTCTTCTGCCTGCCTCAGCCCACCGCTCTCCTTCGGCGCAGATCGAGCCATGCATTGCGGGCGTCGGCTAGGATTTCAGCCTCGTCCATGGTCTGGAGCTCCCGGTCTTCCATCACTACTCGGCCATCGATGATGCTGGTCCGGACCGACTCGGATTGGAAGGCTGAGACGATCCGCCCGGCCGGGTCGTCTTCGTCGAAGGCCGCCAGGGGCGCGGCGCGCAGTCCCCCGTCGTCGAGCAAGATCAGATCGGCCTTCTTGCCCTCTTCGATGGAGCCGATCTCCTCCGCCAGGCCCAGGGCCGCGGCGCCGCCGTTCGTCGCCAGGCGCAGCACCTTCTCGGCCGGAAAGGCGGCCGCGCCCAGCCGAGCCTTGTGGACGAGCGAGGCGACGCGCATTTCTATGAACATGTCGAGGTTGTTGTTGCTCGGCGCCCCGTCGGAGCCCAGCGCCACCGAGATTCCCCGCTCGACCATTTCCGGCACCTTGGCTATGCCAGACCCCAGCTTGGCGTTGCAGCACGGGCAGTGCAGGACGTGGGTCCCGGTGGCCGCCAGGACGTCCATCTCCTCGTCGTCGAGCCAGATGCAGTGGGCCATCTGGACATTCGGGCCCACCACGCCGATCTTCTCCAGGTACTTGAGGTTGCGCGAGCCGCGCTGCGCGATCATCAGGCTCACCTCGTCCTGGATCTCCGCCGCGTGTCCGTGGATGCCGACGCCGGGGCGGCGGTCGGCTTCCTGCTTGATCGTGATCAGGGCCTCCTCGGTGTTCCAGAGCTGCCAGCGTGGGGCGAAACCGTAACGGATGCGGCCGTTGGCTCTGCCATGCCAGCGGTGAAGGAGGTCCATGCTTTCTCGCAGGGACTGCTCGGTGGTCTCGCGCAAAGCCGGGGGCAAGTTGTCGGTGAGGTCCATCATGGCCTTGCCGGCCTGAGCCCGAATCCCCGATTCCTCGATCGCGCGGAATATGCTGTCCTGGTGGTGGAGCGTGCCCATGTCGATGACCGAGGTCGCTCCGGCTTTGATCGTCTCGGCCAATCCAAGGCGAGCGGAGGCGTAGAGAGTCTCCGGGGTGTGAAAGGACTCGAGATCGGTGATGATGTTGAGCCACTCGAGGAGGGAGACGTCGTCGGCTCTTCCACGTAGGAGGCTCTGGCAAAGGTGAATATGGGCCTGCACGAACCCGGGCAAGACAAGCATTCCCGCGGCGTCGATCACCTTCTCGGCAGCGGCATCGAGGGACGATCCGATCTTGCGGATGCGATCGCCCTCGATCAGAACGTCGGCCTTCAGGCGGCGGCCTGCCTCGTCAAGCGTCAGAATGTAGCCGTCGCGTATCAGGATGCTCGACACCGCGCCTGCCTCCATTCCTCCTACAGCCTCAGCGAAGCCAGGAAGAGATCCTGGAATTCCGGGTACGTGGTGAGCTCGATGTACTCGATCCGCTCGGCGATCTCGTCGGTCGACGCCAGACTCGCCTGGGAAATGAGCGCCTGGCGGGCGCCCGCTCCGGCGGCGTTGCCCACGGGCCGGAACCGTTCGAGCGGAAGATCTGGCAGCATGCCAATCCGGATGGCACTGGGGACGTGGATGTAGGAGCCGAATGCGCCTGCGAGCAGGAAGGCCTCCAGATCGGTGGCCTGGATCTGGGCCTCTGTGAGCAGGGCCTCAAGGCCAGTTCGGATCGCCGCCTTGCCGAGCTGCACCTCACGAACGTCGCGTACGGTGACGACGATATCGCTGCCATGCCCCGTGTCCCCAGCCTCCACCAACAGGTATTCCAGGCTCCCGTCGCGTGCCCGCACGCCGGGCGCATCGGGGCGCATCGCGCCTCCCTCGTCCAGGATTCCCGCGGCCCGCATCTCGGCCACGGCGTCGAGGATCCCCGAGCCGCATAGCCCGACGGGACGACCGCCGCCGACAGCCGCCACGCGGGGACGGCCGTCCCGAATGCGGACGCCCTCGATGGCGCCCAGAGCGGCGCGCATTCCATCCCGAATGTGAGCGCCCTCGAAGGCGGGCCCGGAGGCACACGAGCACGTGAGGAGCCGGCCACGGGCGGCCAGCGTGATCTCGGTGTTGGTGCCGATATCCGCAACGCAGGCCGTGCCCGAGTGGCGCCAGAGATCGGTCGCCAGCAGGACGGCGATATGATCGGCGCCCACGTAGCCCGCGACGTTGGGCAGCAAGTCGACAACCGCGCCGGGCGAGATTTTCAGCCCCAGGTCACGCGCCGGGATCGAAAGACGGCTCGCGACGGCAGGGACATAGGGCGCCAATCCGAGTTGCTCGACAGGAAGCCCGGCGAAGAGGTGGTGCATGGCCGTGTTTCCCACGACAACGGCCTGCACGACCGCCTCTGGCCGCACGCCGGATTCGTCGGCGAGGGACTGAACCAGCCCGTTGAGGGCCTCCACCACGCTCTCCTGGAGTTTGCGCCGCCCGTCGCGCGTCGACCCACAGTAGGCGATCCGGCTGATCACGTCCTCGCCATAAGCGATCTGCGGGTTCATCGCTCCGGCGCGCGCGAGCGTCTTTCCAGAGGTCAGGTCGATCAGGAAAGCCGCCAGCTTGGTCGTACCGAGATCGACGGCGAGCCCGGCCAGACGCTCCCCCGGTGGGAGCACCGCCACGACCTCGCCGCCGCGCAGCGCAGCCCGGCACGCCCAATCCGCGGCCCTCAGCCGGGAGGAAAGCTCATGCAGGACCGGCCACCCAATCAAGGTCACCGAATGGCCCTGCGCCGTGAGACCCTCCTGCAAGCGCGTCGCATCAGAGCGCGGGTCCGCGAGATTGGGCGGTGGAAGTCGAAGATCGACTGCAACGACGGGTGGGTCAACGGCCACCATCGACTCGGCGCCCTCGAGCTGCAGCCGTTGGCTCGCCGAGAGAGAGTCCGGGGGGATCTCAATCCGCACCTCACCCCGTGGAATCGCCCTGCAGGCCAGGCGATAGCCCTCGGCACAACCACCTTCGCCAAGCGCCTCGATCTCGGCCTCGGTGGGCGGGTTCAAAGCCCCTTCGATGAGCCGCACGCGGCAGGAGTGACACCAGCCTTCGCCGCCGCACAAGGAAATCAGCCCGGCGCCGACGGCCTGCGCCGCATCCAGGAGGGTCTCCCCGGCTTCGATCTCGGTCCTTCGTCCAAGAGGTTGCAGAAGGACGCTTGGCATCGTCACGCGCTTCCCGCCGCCAGCCGCCGACAGCGGCCCGCTCGCGTGTCACAGGCGCGGCCGTCGCCCCCCTGGACGCCGCGGCTCCCAATTCGCCGAAGGAGATCCAGGCGGAGATCTCGCTCCTGCCCTGCCAACCACCTCACGCCTGATCCACTCCTCTGCTGGCTCGGCTCCGCCAGTGCTGGATGAAACGGGCGGCGTAGGGATCGCGGCCGAGAAGCAGGTCGGTCGCCCGGATGGTCGGGGTGAGCTTAGCGGGGTCGGTGATGGCGCATGTCGCTCCGGCGGCGATGCCCAGGGTGAGAAAAGCCTGATTGATAGTGGGACGCTCCGGGAGGCCGAACGAGACGTTGCTGGCGCCCAGGCTCAGGTTCACCCCGAATTCGCGCCGGACGAGCTCGATCGTCTCCAGGGTCACCCGGGCCGCCTGGGAATCGGCGCCGACCGTAAGGACGAGCGGATCGATGATGACGTTCTCGGCCGGGATCCCCATTCTGGCGGCGTGCTCCAGGATTCGTCCGGCGATGGCCAGGCGCTTCTCGGCATCGGGAGGAATGCCTCCCTCATCGAGCGTCAGGCCGATGACTGCGGCACCGAACTCCCGGACAACGGGCAGCACCCGCTCGAGCGAAGCGGGCTCGCCGCTCACCGAGTTGACCAGAGGTTTGCCCGGCGCAACGGCCAGCGCCGCCGCCAGCGCTTCGCGATCGGCCGAGTCGAGGCAGAGCGGTACGTCCACGATCTCAGCCACGAGTCGGACGGCCTCCGGCAGCAGGGCTCTCTCATCGACTCCCGCCGCGCCGACATTGACATCGAGCACGTCGGCGCCGGCCTCCACCTGCGCCTGCGCCAGCTCCTGCACCACTTCCAGCCTATGGGCCTCAAGCGCCGCGGCGAGCTTCTTGCGACCGGTGGGATTGATCTTTTCGCCAATGACGACGAACGGGCGATCGGCGCCGATCGTCACCTCTCGCCCCTGGCTTCGCAGAATGGTCTCCATTCGATCTGGCCTCGATGTCCTGCGACGCTAGTCGTACGGGCCGTTCTCAAAGGGCAGGCCGAGCCGCGTCAGCTCCTCCTTCGCCCGGCGGTAGCAGTCCTGCCATTCCTGGGTGGGCGTGATGGATCGCAGGTCGTAGGCCTCGGCCAGCGGCTTTCCCCGTTTCGGGTTCTTGAATGTGTCCTGATACCGGGGAAGCAGGGCCAGGGCAATCTCATTGGCCCGCTCGCGGGTGAGGTGGGCGCGCGTCGCCGCCCGTGCCACTTCGCCCTGGAAGCCCGCCTCCAGGCCGGTGTGATGGTCCACCTCGTTGCCGCCGGTGCTCCCCACGCCGTGCTGGTGGTATCCGCAGACCTCGCCGATGATGGCGTGGCCGGCCACTTCGTAGAGCAGCTCGTCGGTGCACGGCCCGCACATTGTGAACGGGTCGTCGGTCATGACGATGTGCGTGTTGCGCGCCATCGCCTGCCCGGTCATCGCCAGCACGTACATGCCCCAGGGATCCGAGTTGTTGGTCCACTTGATGTGGGTGATGCTCAGGTAGTGGTAGGTGGCGAAGTAGCACAGGACGCCGAGGATGAACTCGGCCACGGAAACGACGGCCACGCCCTCCGGGCCACCACCGATCCCGCCCGTGAGCGGGGTCATCAGGTTGATGCGATGCGAGCCGTAGTTGATCAGGTGGGGCACGCGGGCGAGCTGGTCATCGTTGGTCTTGAGCTCGCACATCTGGGCGATCAGGCGGCCGTCGCACGGCCTCAGGCCGTTGAGCGGGTCGCTGGCCGCCATCTTCCCGATCGCCGTCATTCCCGTGGCGCAGTCCCCGATGTGCATCCCCGGCTTCCCCACGCGCCGCACGGCCTCGCGCGCCGTCGCCGAATCGCGCTGGACGGCCTTCACCTCCATCAGGGTGCCCGCCATGATATCGGCGCCGTTGTAGGTGAGGGTGGCGCCGGATTCGATCGCCTCGACGTACGGCTCCTGAGCGTAGGAAATCAGCATCTCCAGGTAGTGCTCTTCACTGCAGGGTTGCCCGGCGGGGCCCGTGAGGTTGAGGGAGGGCGTCGAATCCTCAACGCTCCGATGTGAGGCGATCACCTGATCGGCGCCCTCGCCCAGATGCAGGGTGGAAGGAGCCTGGCGCAACGCTTCCAACGCTTCGCCGCGGGTGAACTTCATCACCCGCTGCGTGTCCAGGTGATAGATGCCGACGTCGGTAAAGAGCTGCAGCCCAGCTTCGAAGACCCGGTCGGCCATGGCGTCGTCTGTTGGGCACACCTGCTGTGAGTCGAAGTGGATCTCGTAGTCGTGCACCAGCTCACGCGCCCGCCTGGCCAGCAGCAGGTCGTACTCGGCCTCCTTCATGAACGTGCCGGCGCGGGAGCGCCGAAAGATCTCCACCAGGCGTTCATTCATCGTCATGTCCGGCTTCCTTCCCTGGACCGCGCCAGGAGCGACTTGAGTTGCTCCACCGCACCGGAGGCGGTGGAGGAGTAGCCGTCGGCGCCGATTTCGCTGGCGTAGGCCTGATCGAGCGAGCCGCCCCCGACCAGAAGAAGGTACTTCTCCCGCAGATTCCGCTCACGCAGTAGGTCAGCCACTTCGCGACACCCGGCGCGGGTAATGCTCATCAGAGCTGAGGCGGCGATGACATCGGCTTTGTTGGCCTCGGCAGCATCGATGAACGTTGCCGCTGGGACGTCTTTCCCGATGTCGATCACTTTGTAGCCGTGGGCCTTGAGCAGGGTTCCCACGATGTTCTTGCCGATGTCGTGGATATCGCCCTGCACCGTGCCGATGACGATCGTGGCCTCGGCTTTGAGCTCCCCGCCGCGGCGGATGATCTCCTCCTCGATCACCTGCGAGCAGGCCGTCCCCGCCTCGCCCGAGGCCATGAGCTCGGGCAGGAAGACCTCAAGCTCTTCGAACCGCCGTCCGACCTCCACCAGGGAGGGAACGATGACCTCCTGAATTAGAGCCAGCGGGTCGGCCCCTGCTCCCAGTGCGCGGCGGACGGCCGCGAGAGCGGCCTCCCGATCCCCCTTGGTCAGCGCCGACCCCAGGTGGCGCGCCTCTTCCTGGGCATCTTGAGCGGTCATCTCTCTTCTCCCTTGCCCCACGGAGCCGGACTACCGGCTTCTTTGTCGGACGAGCTCAAACGTCATGGCCCCACCCGGAAAGTACTCCAGGGCATGCCAGATAGGTCGCTCCTCGGAGTTGAAACCGACCTCCTCAATCACCAGAAGGGGCGCCGACGGCTGGAGAGGCAGGCCGGGGAAAGGGCAGTCGGCGGCGATCTCCGGCTTCAAGTGGGCGACGTGGTATTCGACTGTCTGGCCGAGGCGGGTGCGCAGGAACTCAAAGAAAGGCTCAGTGCTTTCCGGCCGGCCGAGGACCGAGCGGCTGGCTTCCTCATCGAGCAGCCAACCGGGCAGGGTGTTGATGCAGAAGATCACCGCATTCCCGTCGGCGGTGAAGATCTTGTGGCTCCGCAGGACCGGATCCCCGGGGTCCACCTGCAGAAGATCGGCGAGGCGGGCCTCGGCCACTCCCCATTCACACCCGACGACCTGCACGCCAAAACGGTGCCCGTCACCGGTGATCATTTCGTGAAAGTCAAGGGCCTCGTTGAGGGGGTTGGAGATCCGGGAGAGCCGGCTGGCGAAGGTGCCAACGCCCTGCCTGCGAACGACCAACCCACGGGCTGCCAGCGCGGAGGTGGCGCTGCGGACGGTGGCCCGGCTGACGTGGAACTCAGCGGCCAGGTCGTGCTCCGGAGGGAGCTGGGCGTCGGGAGGGTAGATGCCGCCGCGGATGCGGCGAATCAGAATCTCGGCGATCTGTTGGGAGAGGGGAGCGCTGCGCACGGGGATGGTGCGCTGCACGGGAACTCCGTGGCCTGGTTGACCCCGGATGGGCCAAGGAAAGGCTGGCGGGATGTCAGATGGCTGTCATCTGCCGACCTGAGAGTACGGCCGATTCGGCTGGCTGTCAAGGCCCACCTGATCGCAAAAGGCGCAGTCCTCCGTTCGCCAGGTCCCAATCGCGCTTGACAAGGCCAATACCAGAAGTAGAATGGATGTGATCGGTTGGCAGCCAACCGCCCCCACTAATCCGCAGCGGCTGTGCCAGGATCTCCCAATGAGCCTGAGCGGCCTAGAACGGAACCCCTCGCTCTCCCAACGTCTGGTCGGAATCTTGACCGAGCGCATCCGCCGAGGCGACTTCCCTCCCGGGACGCGTTTCCCCTCGCAAGAAGACTTGGCCCACGAGTTTCGTGTTAGCAAAGCGACGATCCGAAGCGCACTCGACGCACTCGCTACACGGCGCCTGGTCATCCGTCGCCAGGGCGTGGGAACATTCGTCAGCAACACCTCGCGGATCGCAAACCCCCTGGACCGTCCGGTCCTCTTTCAGGATCTGATTGCCAGTCACGGATACCGGCCGGCAGCCCAATTCGTCGGCGCCTCGCTCATCCAGGCGGATGCCCGGCTGGCCAGGCAGTTCCATGTCAGCATGGAAACTCCCCTCCTACAGCTCAAGAAGGTGTTCACCGCAGATGGCGAACCCGTGATCTGCTGCGTGAACACGCTGCCCCCCTGGGTCGCCCACACCGAGATTGTCAAGGAGATCTTCGCCGACCAGTCGAGGACCGAGCCGATCTTCGAGTTCCTCGAGAAACGCTGCGGTCAACCCCTCCGATACTACGTCGCCACAATCCGGCCGGACGTGATGCGGAATTGCCCGGTGCCCACGACCCTCTTCGACCCGGACACGTTGGCCCTTGTCATCGACGAGATGGGATACAACGCTCACGAGCAACCCATCATGCACTCCCTCCACTACTACCCCGGAAGCCGCATGAGCTTCGAGCTCATTCGAAGCCGCGACTACGTGATTGAAGAGGCACAGCTCCCTCAGACGGCAAGGTCTGTGCAAATGGGCTGAGTTGGGCAGAGGGACGGCCCCGGTAGTTCTTCCCCATCGGTAGATTTCGTCACCGACAATCGAGCACCCTGGAAGGCCGTCAAGGCCGGTCGCCGTGCCTCATCTCGTCGATCCCCGGAGGTCCTCATGTCGAAGTACACCCAATTGCAAGCGTCCCTGACTGAACTCCTCTTGGCCGAGGACGTAGAGAATTGCAGTGCCTGGACTCGGAATGCACTTCAGCAGGGCGTCAGCCCGCTGGACTTCTTCAACGAGGTCTTCACACCCGCCATGGCTGCCGTCGGCGATAAGTTCGGTCGCCTCGAGATCTTCCTTCCCGAGCTCATCGACACAGCGGAGAAGGCCAAGGCGATCAGCGAGCAGGTGGTCAAACCCGCCCTGGCCGAGGCCGGGGTGGGCGGTGGAGGACCTCGCGGCAAGGTTGTCATCTGCTCTGTACAGGGCGACCTGCACGATATCGGCAAGAGCATGGTATCGCTGATGCTTCAGGTCAATGGCTTCGACGTGATCGACTTGGGGATCAACGTTCCGTCACGTGTAGCCCTCAACCGAGCCAAGGAGGTGGGTGCCGACATCCTGGGCCTTTCCTCCCTGATGACCACCTCGATGCCCTACATGAAGGAGTGCGTCGAGCTGCGTGACGGGTTGGGACTCAAGGACAGCTTCTTCATCATCGTGGGCGGCGCCCCAATCACCTCGAAGTACTGCGAGGACATCGGCGCCGACGCATTTGGCCGAGACGCGATCGATGGGGTGAAGAAGTGCATCTCATTGATGGAAAAGCGGCCTTAGTGGGCGTCGGAGCAGGAGGGATACGAAGATGAAGAACAGAGCTCGACTGGTCGAGGTCTTGCACCGGGCCGAGAGCGGTCCTATCACCGAAGAAGCGGACTTTGAGCGGAAACTCGTTTCCCCTGCCATCAAGCGGGTCATAGAGAAGTACAAGATCAGGTTTGACAAGTCCACCATCGTCCCCAGCGATAACGACCTGGCCGACCGTCTCTTTCAAGCGGGATTGCAGCTAGCGGTGGAAGTCGGCATGTACTGCCAGAGCACGAGCCGCCGCATCCTTTGGACGCGTGCTGAGCTGGAAGACGGCCTCCGCTACTGCCAGCGCGAGGTGGTCATGGGGCTGGGGACGGATGCGGTCGTGGTGCGAGTCCGGAGGCCGGAGGACGCCACCGTGCCAATCGTCTCGGGCGGGGCCTACGGCGTGCCCATCCCCGAGCACCTGTACGTTCCCCTGAGTCTCAGCTACCTGAAGGAGCCGGTCATCGACGTGATCGACAACGCCTCGCTGGAAACCGTCTATGGCCATCCGGTCAAGGCAGGATCACCCTGGGAGGTGCTTGCGGCGCATCGCGAGGCGGAGTTGGCCCTCCAGGCCGCCAACATCGCCGGCCGCCCCGGCCTGTCACTGGGTTGCGTTGAGCTGTCGCCAACGGCGCTGGGCGCGCTGGCAGGCGCTTCCTGGGGAGCCTATCGGCCCAGCGACTGGCATCACGTCGGCACGCTCAGTGAGTTCAAGACCAACTACGACATGCTCTGCATCGTCACGCATGTCGCCCGCATCGGTGCCGGCCTGGAGGCATACTACAACCCGATCTATGGAGGCTACGTCGGGGGGGCCGAGGGAGTGGCGGTCGCGATTGTGGGCGGGCTAATCCTGCTCAACCAGGTGGACATGGGGCACGTCTACAGCACCCGACCCAACCACCCGTTCTACAACTGCGACACGACGCCCGAGATTTTGTGGGCGATGAGCATTGGGGTCCAGGCCCTGACGCGCAACACCGACCTGCTCATTGCCACCCTGGCCGGGCCTGCCGGCGGACCGGGCACCAAGACCATGCTCTATGAGAACGCGGCCCATGCCATCGCCACCACCGTCTCCGGGCAGGCTGTGATTGAGGCGAGCCATTCGGCCGCCGGAGGTCGGACGCGGAAGCATGCTAGCGGCCTCGACTCCAAGATCTCCGGCGAGGTCGCACACGCGGTTCGAGGCATGAGCCGCGAGCAGGCCAATGAGTTGGTCAAGCGGCTGCTCTCGCTGTACGAAGCCGATCTCCCAACCAATCCGATCGGGAAGCCATTCGATGAGGTTTACGACGTCGAGAAAGTCGAGCCGACCCCTGAGTGGCAGGGCATGTACGACGAGGTGCGCCACGAGCTCATCCAGATGGGCCTTCCCCTGGAAAGGATCGTTCACGAGGAAAGGTAACGCAACGAGACTACTCCAATGTTCCGCGGCGGTAGCCTGTCCGCAGGAGAGGCCTTGGGGAACATCCGCCGCCACTGGCCGGAAGAGGCAAGCCTGGCTTCGGAGGAGATGAACCGCAATGGGACACCGTTCACGCTTGGTGGAAGTGCTGTATCGGGCTGAAACCGGGCCCATCACCGATGAGTCGGATTTCGAACGCAAGCTTGTGGCCCCCACGATCAAGCGGCTGGCCAAGCAGTACGACCTCCACTTTGATCCATCCACGATCGTCCCCAGCGACGATGACCTGGCGGACCGCGTATTCCAGGCGGGGATGGACTTCGCCGTCGAAGTAGGCATGTTCTGCCAGAGCACGAACCGCCGAATCGTTTGGACGCGGCCGGAACTCGAGGAGGGTCTCCGCTACTGCCCCGCAGAGGTCATCATGGGGATGGGCAATGACGCCGTCGTGGCTCGGGCGCGGGTACCGGAGGACACCACGCGGGTGGTCGTCGTCGGTGGGGCCTACGGCGTGCCGGTCCCCGAGCATCTATTTGTGCCGGTGATGTTGAGCTTCGCCCAGGAGGGGGTCGTCGACGTCATCGAGAACGCAACCCTGGAATCGGTCTACGGCTACCCAGTGAAAGCTGGATCCCCCTGGGAGGTGCTTGGGGGCTGGCGCGAGGCTGAGCTGTCGATGGAGGTGATCCAGCGTGCAGGGCGGCCTGGCATGTGCCTGGGATGCGTCGAGACCTCGCCGACGGCGCTGGCTGAGATCTCAGCCTCCTCTTGGGGCGGCTTTCGCCCAACGGATTGGCACCATGTGGCCACCATCAGCGAGTTCAAGACCAACTATGACCTGCTCTCCAAGGTGGCACACACGGTCCGCATCGGCGGCGTGATGGAGTGCTACGCCAACCCGATCTACGGCGGGTACGTCGGCGGAGCTGAGGGGGTGGCGATTGCCTTGGTGGCCGCGCCGATTCTGCTCAACCAGATCGATGTGGCCGATACCTTTGGCACCCGTCCCGACCATCCCTTCCTGAAGTGCGACACCACCCCCGAGCTCCTCTGGGCGCTCAGCCTCGCCTTCCAGGGCCTGTCCCGGAACACCAATCTTTTGCTGTCCTCGCTCACCGGTCCGGCTGGAGGCCCAGGTACGAAGACCATGCTGTACGAGAACGCGGCCTTCACCATCGCCACGACGGTCTCGGGCCAGTCGCTGATGGAGGCGAGCCACTCTGCCGGCGGGCACGTCGCCCGGCACGTGAGTGGCCTCGATGCCCGGATCTGCGGCGAGGTGGCGCATGCGGTGGCGGGGATGAGCCGCGAGCAGGCGAACGACCTCGTCTTGCGGTTGCTGGCCATCTACGGGTCTGAGCTGACGCCCCAGCCAATCGGCAAACCTTTCGAAGAGGTCTACGACGTTGAAAACGTCGAGCCGACACCGGAGTGGCAAGGCACGTATGACGAGGTGCGCGAGGACCTGCTCAAGATGGGGCTTCCCTTGAACCGCCTGGTCGCCATCCGCTAGCCAGGGCCATCCACGCCAGAAGCAGGGCTCGTTGCCGGGTGTGAGCGAGGGAGGCAGCGACGCCTGGAAGACGGCTTGTGGAACCTTCCAACTGAGGGGAGGAGGAGAGGAGGGAAGGATTCGACGAGGCGAGAAACGCTGTGTGCTTGAGAGTGCCGGTCCGTTTCTGTCTAAGGAGGCTAACAATGTCTGGCAAAGGATTGTGGCGTGGTGTGGCTTTCCTGGCCATCGCCGCGCTGGTGCTGACGGCTTGCGCTGGCGCAGCCACCGAGCCTCCGGTGGAGACATCGGCTCCACCGGAGGCAACCGAACCACCGCCGGCGACCGAGCTGCCGCCAACTGAGGAACAGGCGGCGCAGGGACCGACTGAGCTGCGTGTCGCTGCCCTGCTATCGATCGGCCTGGAGTCCGCGTGGGATTTGACGTTTTACGAGGCGTTTCAGCGCGTCCAGGCGTTGAGCCCGCACGGGGTTACGATCCATGACCTCGACTACACCGAGGGCGCCTGGGGGGAAGAGGCGGAGACGGTTCTACGCCAGTACGCCCAGACGGGCCAGTACGACATCATCTTCGCGCAGGCCTCGTTCACCGATCAGATCCGCAGGCTGTACGAGGAGTACCCGGACATCCTGTGGGTGGTCTCTGGCTCCGGGAACGAGCTCCTGGGCCACAATGTCTACAACATCTACATGAGGATCCACGAGCCTTCCTACCTCGAGGGGATGTTGGCGGGGCTGATGACCGAGAGTGACGTGATCGGAGTTCTGGGGCTCTTCCCTGCCGATGACGTGAACGACGATGCCAATGCCTTCATCGCCGGCGCGAGGTCGGTCAACCCGGATGTCCGCACGATCGTCACCTTCATCGAGACCTGGTACGACCCGGCCCGGGCAGCCGAGGCCACCCGGGCCATGATCGCTGCCGGAGCGGACCACATCCTGCAAGGCGGCGAGGTGTACGAGGTCTGCGCCGAAGCGGGCATCTACTGCTATGCCCGCTACGCCGACCACAACTTCATGGCCCCCACCGCCGTGCTGACCAGCGCCCTCGGCTACTGGGACCCGGCCATCGAGTACATCGTTGACCAATGGTGGGAGCACGAGACCACCGGCGAGCCCTACGACGCCCCTCTGGAGCAGATCTGGTTCCCGATGGCGGAAGGTTCCGGTGACCTGGCCCCATACCATGATCTGGAGTCACTGATCCCCCAGGAAGTCCGTGATCAGGTGGAGGCGGTCAGGCAGCAGATCCTGAGCGGCGAGTTCGTTGTTCCGCTCAACACGGAAACGCCGGTTTCGGGCTAGCACGCTCCGGCGAAACGTCGGGATGTGTGAAGGGTACGGCGATGTGCCCTCGTCGCACCGGGGGATGAGGCGAGGGCCCATCGCCGACGGGGCAATCGGCGAATGACCTCCAGCCACGGGCCAGTCGACTCGTCCGACGGTCGCGACCTCGTCATCGAGACCCGGGAGCTGACCAAGCGGTTCCCCGGCGTTGTCGCCGCCGACCGCGTCTCATTCAGCGTCCGCCAAGGCGAGATCCACTGCCTGCTCGGGGAGAACGGCGCAGGGAAGACGACACTGGCCGAATGCCTGTACGGCTTCTACAAGCCCGACTCAGGCGAAATCCTCTACCGCGGTCGGCGGGTGGCATTGGCCTCGCCCCGCGACGCCATCCGCCTGGGGATCGGGATGGTGCACCAGCACTTCGTCCTGATCCGCCCCTTCACCGTCATCGAGAACGTCCTGCTTCGTGCTCAGACCCCAGGCATCACCCTGGATATGAGGCGGGTGGAAAAGGATTTGGAATCCCTCTGCCGGGTCTATGGGACCAGCCTGGATCTGCGCGCACAGATCTGGCAGCTCTCGGTCGGGGAGCAGCAGTGGGTGGAGATCCTGAACGCCATTCACGGGGGAGCGCGGCTGCTCATCCTGGACGAGCCGACGTCCGTCTTGACACCCCAGGAGACGGAAGGCCTGTTCCAGGTTCTGCGACGCATGCGCCAGAGCGGCCTATCGATTGTCTTCATCACCCACAAGCTGCGTGAGGTCCTGGAGCTCTCCGACCGCGTCACGGTACTTCGCAGGGGCCGGGTGGTCGATACCGTCAGCACATCGGCGGTCACCAAAGAGGACCTGGCGCGCATGATGGTCGGACGCGACGTGGTGTTCCAGGTCCAACCCGGGGAAGCTGCCCCGGGGAGGCCGGTCCTCGAAGTGCGCGACCTGCGAGCCTTTGACGACCGCGGTCATCAGGCCCTGCAGGGGATCAGCTTGAGCTTGCGCCAGAATGAGATCCTGGGCGTCGCCGGCGTCTCTGGCAACGGACAGAGGGAGTTGTTCGAAACCTTGATCGGAATCCGCAAGCCGTCGGAAGGAGAAGTGCTGCTCAACGGCGAAGATGTGACCCGGGCTTCGCCCAGGCGCATTCGGCAGAGGGGTCTGGCGCACATTCCAGCTGACCGGATGGCTCAGGGCCTGGTCCTGGACTTCTCGGTTGCCCAGAACCTGATCCTCGGCCGCCAGCGTGAGCGGATGTATCGGCGGGGCCCCTTCCTGGACCAGAAACGTATTGAAGGCTTCGCCAAGGAGATGATCACCGCCTTCGAAATCCTGACCCCTTCCTCACGGCAGCGGACGCGTTTCCTATCGGGCGGCAATCTGCAGAAGGTCATCCTGGCCCGCGAGCTTTCAAGGAAGATCGACTGCCTGGTGGCGAGTCAGCCCACTCGAGGTCTGGATATCGGGGTGATGGAATACGTGCACCGCCGGCTGCTCGAGAAGCGCGACGAGGGAGTTGGGATTCTCCTGATTTCGGAGGACCTTGAGGAGGTGCTGGCCCTCTCCAACCGGGTGGCAGTGATGTTCAAGGGCAAGATTGCTGGCTTGTTCGAAAGCAAAGACATCCAGCCTCAAGAGATCGGTCTTCTCATGGCCGGGATGGGCGAGAAGGTCACATGACCGGGCGTCCCAGATGGAGGCTTGCCCGCCGCCCAGTTGTGGGGCCTCGCCAGCAAGTGCAGGCCCTGGCCCTGGCCCTTGTGGGGGCGGCCTTGGTGTCAGCCCTGCTCCTCCGGGTGGCGAACGCCGATCCCGTGGCCGGATTCGTAGCCCTATACCAGGGCTCCTTCGGAAGTTGGCCGGTGGCCGTCGAATCCCTGGTCAAGGCCATCCCGCTCATCCTGACCGGCCTGGGGACGACGGTGGCCTTCCGCGGCAGGGTTTGGAACATCGGCCAGGAGGGGCAACTCTACGCAGGGGCGATCACGGCCTACTGGGCCTACGTGACCTTTCCATCGCTCCCGCGCCTCCCATTGATTCTTCTGATTCTGACCTTCGCCATGGTCGGAGGGGCACTGTGGGGCCTGGTTGCGGGCATCATCCGCGTCAAGGCGCATGTAGACGAGATCATCACCACGATCATGCTCAACTACATCGTCGTCTACATCCTGTCCTTGCTGCTCTCCGGCGTCTGGAGGGATCCCACCTCCTACTACCAGCAGTCCCCAACGGTTGGCGCCTCGGCCCAGTTCCCGGCGCTGATCGACGGAACACGCCTGCACATTGGCTTTGCCGTCGGTCTGATCGCCGCCATCGCCATTTATGTCCTGATCGAGAAGACGCCGTTGGGCTACGAGATACGCGCTCTCGGCCTCAACCCGACCGCGGCCGGCTTCCAGGGGATCCATGTCGCCCGGACCGTCCTGGTCCTGATGCTGGTGAGCGGCAGCCTGGCGGGACTGGCGGGCGCCGGCGAGCTCTTCGGAAACCACTACCGGCTCAAGGCAGGGATCTCACTCGGCTTCGGATATACGGGGATCATCATCGCCATGTTGGCGGGGCTCGAACCCCTGGCGATCGTCCCGGCGGCCATCTTCTTCGGCGGCCTGGTGAACGGCTCCTACATGCTCCAGATCGCGACGGGGGTTCCCGCCGCTCTGGTCAGTGCGATCCAGGCAATCACCTTGCTCTTCCTGCTGGGCGGTCGAGCGGCCGTCTCCTATCAGATCAGGATCGTGCGCGATGGGTGAGTCTCTCCTGCAAGCGGCGGTGGTCATCAACGTCCTGGCCACCATGGTTCGGACGTCGACCCCCCTGCTCTTCGGCGCCATAGGCGAAGTCGTCACGGAGCGGTCCGGCGTGATGAACATGGGGCTGGAAGGCACGATGCTGACGGCAGCCTTCGTGGGCTTCCTGGTCGCCGAGAGGTCTCATTCGCTGCTCCTGGCGGTGGTGACGGCATGCCTCGCCGGGGGGTTGTTCAGCCTGATCCTGGCCTTCATGGCCATCACGCTGGATGTGGATCAGATCATCACCGGCCTGGCCATGAACCTGCTGGCCTCCGGTGGGACGCTCTTCTGGTTCCGTATCGCATACACCCAGACCACCTCCCAGGAGACGCCACTGGTGGCGTTACTCAAGCCCTGGCCGATACCACTCCTATCCGAGATCCCCTATCTGGGCCCGATCCTCTTCTCGCACAATGCCCTGACCTACCTGGCCTTCCTGCTCGTCCCAGTCATATGGTTTGGCTTGTATCGCACCAAGAGGGGCTTGCAGATTCGCAGCCTGGGCGAGGACCCGCGGGCGGCGGACATGGGCGGCATCAACGTCCGCCGCTTGCGATACCTGGCAGTGGTGTTTGGCGGGATGATGGCCGGCCTCGGCGGCGCGTTCGTGTCCGTCGGATCCGTCGAGCGGTTCTTCCCCGACATGACCGCGGGCCGAGGCTGGCTGGCGATCGTCATCGTCATTGCCGGCAACTGGAAACCCGGCAGGATCCTGTTGGCGACCCTGCTGTTCGCCTTCCTGGATGCTTTCCAGCTCCAGGTCCAGGGTGTGGGGGTGCAGATCCCATATCAGATCCTGCTCGCCTTGCCCTACGTCCTCGCCATTGTGGTGTTGATCGCTGGCCGCGCACGTTCGATTGCGCCGGAATCCCTGGGGCTTCCATACCTCCGGGAGTGAGGCGCTGGTTGGCTCGGCCCAGAAGCGACAGGGAAGACCGGCGGAAGGGTCGCGCGCGACACCCGGGCCAGTCGTCACGGGACTCGCACACCGGAGAAGGACAGGTGGGGCCGTGCCGGCGTGCTGGGTCCGGAGGATCCATCCCCGGAGGAAGCCGGGACACGGCCAGGCACGGCGGAGGCGGGGACACCAGGAGTCGCCGATCTTGTTGGTGACCACAACCAGATCCGCTCCCTTAGGCGTGAGGCTCCCGATGTTCGCTCTCACGCGCCTGGTGATGTCGTCTGCCATGCGGATGGTGTATCCCTTCTTACCCACGCTCGCCCGGGGCCTGGGCGTACCGTTGAACGCGGTGGCACTGGCGGTGTCGGCCCGGTCGGCGCTCGGAATCGCAGGTCCCCTGTTCGGCTCCGTGGCGGACACCCGCGGGAGGAAATCTGCCCTACGGCTGGGCCTGCTGATCTTCTCCGCGGGCATGCTGGCGGTGGCGATCTTCCCCACATACTGGGTATTCCTCCTCGGCTTGCTCATCTCTGCCGCGGGCAACATCATGGCCGACTCCGCGATCTACGCGCACCTCGGCGACCAGGTCCCCTACGAGCGCCGCGGCTTTGCTGTCGCCGTGATCGAACTCGGATGGTCGGGCGCGTTCGTCGTCGGTGTTCCAGTGATCGGCTGGCTGATCGCTCGCGCCGGACCTGCCGCCCCTTTCACATGGCTGGCGGCAGTGGGGCTGGGTATTGCCCTGGCCTGGCAGCTCATCCTGCAGTCCGACACGCCGGGACCCGGGGGTACCTTCTCGCTGGTGGAAGGACTCCGCAGGATTGGCGCCCATAAGGGCGCTCTGGCCGGCCTGGTTGTCGCCCTCCTGATCGTGACGGCCAACCAGTGTGTCAGCATCGTCTACGGCGCCTGGATGGAGGGCGCCTTTGGGCTGACCGTGGAAGAGGTGGGCGCGGCCTCGGCTGTGATCGGCGTGGCCGGCATCGGAGGCCTCGGGATGGTAGCCCTGCTCTCCGACCGCATCGGCAAGCTCCGCGCCCTGACCCTCGGCGTAGGGCTCAATGTGATGGGCTCCCTCAGCTTGCCCCTGCTGGGGCAGACGCTGACCGGAGCGATGGCGACCTTGTTCTTCTTCTACCTGACCTTCGAGTTCTCCGTGATCAGCGGGCTTTCACTCATGACCGAGCTCGTCCCCGAGGCCCGGGCCACGATGATGTCCGCCAGCCTGGCTGCCCTTGCCGGCGGGGACGCCATGGGCGCCCTGGTCGGATCATCCTTATTCGCATCGGGGATAGGACCGAACGCGGCCATCGCAGTGCTGCTTGACCTGCTTGCCCTGGGAATCATCGTCCAGTTCTTGCGAGGATACCGACGGCTCTAGTGGGCCGCTGAAGGACGTCGCGAAGGATGCGGCGATCCGGATCCGCATCGTTGGACCTGCCCTGGCAGCCCCTTGAGGATTGCCCTGCACGGGGGGCTTGGGGAGGAATGGTTCTGGTGTCCGGTGAAGGTTGCCAGGCGGGCTATCGGGCGCATCCGCCCGCTTCGCGGACCGGATGAACGACGCCTGTGGCGCACGAAGCCCCGTCACGGAGGCTTCGGCGAAGGACGGAGGATGAAAGCATGAGAAGCAACTGGCTGGTCGAAATCGTCAAGAGGGCGCAGAGCGGGCCTTTCATGAAGGAGGAGGATTTCGATCTAGGCGTGGCAAAGCGTATCCGGGAGCTGGTCAAGGAGAAGGGGATCCGCTTCGATCCGGGCACCCTCGTCCCCTCCGACGATGACCTCGCCGACCGGGTGTTCCAGGCCGGGTTGCAGCTCTTTGTCGAATGGGGGGCCTACTGCCAGAGCACAGAGCGCTGCATTCGCTTCACCCTCGGCGAGGTCCAGGACATCTTGAAGCATGTTCCTTCCGAGGTTCACCTTGGAACCGGCAAGGACGCGGTCGTCATGCGCCACCGCGGGGTGGAGGATCCTCGCCCGGCGGTCATGCACTCCGGCCCCACCGGCACGCCCGCATCGGAGCGCTACCACCCCTTGATCCTGCTTTCCTGCGCTCAGGAGCCCCTGGTTGACTGCCTGGGCGCAGGCTCGGTCTCGACCTATCTGGGGGAGCAGATCCTCCCGGGGACACCCCTCGAGATCCTGGGGGCGAGAAGGGATGCAGCCGTGGCCCGCGAGGCGGTGCGCATGGCCGGGCGTCCCGGGATGCACATCAACGATGTAGCCGTGCCCCTGACCTGCGCCGGCAAGATGTCCGCCTTCGATCCGGAGGCCGGGCTGCGTCGCAGCGACGCCATCCTGGTGGCACAGATGGTGGAACTGAAGACCAACTTCGACCAGCTTTCCCGGGTGGCGCACCTCTACAACCTCGGCGCCATCACCGTCGACCTGATGACCCCCCTGATTGGCGGGATCGGGGGCGGTGCAGAGGGAACGGCGGTCGTCTCCGTCGCCGACCATCTTCTGGGCGCGGTTCTGTACGATGCGGACTACCACATGTTTTCACACACCCACATCCGCTTCGTCAACAACACGGATCCGATGGGGCTTTGGTGCCAGGCCGTCGTCGGGCAGGCGCTAGCCCGCAACACCGGAATGATCACTCTGAACGACATCTACACCGTGTCCGGGCCTGGAACCAAGGAGCTCCTGTACGAGTGCGCTGCAGGTGCGGTTGTTGGGACCGTAAGTGGTTTCAACATGCAGGGTGCGGGGACCACGGGAGGTTTCAACCGCGATCACACAACCGGGCTCGAGGCTCGCTTCATTGCCGAAGTCTCGCGAGCTGCTCTTGGCCTGTCGCGCCAGGCGGCGTCGGCCCTGGCGGGTGAGCTGCTCCATCGGTATGAGGCGAGCCTGGCGCGGCCCAACCGAGGCCATCCCTTCCCGGAGGTCTACGACGAGAACACGGTCCAGCCACGGCAGCAATGGCTTGACCTCTACCACACCGTTAAAGAGGAGCTGGTCCTCCTCGGATTGAAGTGCGACTACGAGCCCCGGCCGGCAGCCCCCCAAGGAGGCAATCGATGAGCGTCCCCTCAGCCATCCAGCAGAAGCTACGCCGTGCTCTTGAGGAAGGAGAAGCAGCCGCGGCTGAGGGTTCGGTCCGCGAGGCAATCCAGGCCGGGATCGACCCTGTCGAGATCATCGAGGGCATTCTGATCCCCACTTTGACCGCGATTGGAGACCGATTCCAGGAAGGGCAGATCTTCCTCCCGGAGCTGATGATGGCCGGAAAGGCCGCCGAGGCCTCCAGCAAGCCCCTGACCGAAGCCATCGTGGCCCGGGGAGGGTCATCCACCTCCAAGGGCAAGGTCATTGTTGGCACGGTCCAGGGCGACATCCACGACATCGGCAAGAACATAGTCGTCACGATCCTGCGCGCCAACGGTTTCGAGGTGCTGGACTTGGGGCGCGACGTCTCGCCGAGCGGATTCGTCGACGCCGCGAAGCAGCATGCGCCGGACATCATCGGGATGTCCTCGTTGATGACGACCACCCGGCCGTATGTCCAGGCCACGCTGAACCTGTTCCGCGACGTGGCCTTACGGGACCGGTTCCGGTTCCTTGTCGGCGGGGGGTGCGTCACCGAGGCCTGGGCCAACGAGATCGGCGCGGATGGCTACGCGCCCGATGCCGCCTCGGCCGCGGCACTCTGCAAGCAGTTGATGCGCGACTAGGCTAAGACCCTGTTCTGGTCCAGCCGACAAGACGGTCCCCGGACGCCTCCGCTCCGGATCCGACAGGCAGGTCCGCGAGGGCCGCCCCTTGCCTTAGCCAACTGAGAAGAACGTATAGTGATACTGGATCCGGCCCTCGCGCAGGCCGAGGGTGTCGCTTCCGTCGCGGACCGTGCCTTGAGGCCCTCGAGCCGTCCAGGTGAAATGGCGGGAGTTGTCGGACCCATTCTTACCGGTAAGCTCGAAGCTCGCCTCGGGAAGCAGCTCGGTGAGCAGCTTGCGATACCAATCGAGGATCGGAATCTGACCGACGAGAGTTCGAGCGCCGGTCACGTGAGCCGCGTTCTCGGTGTAGAGGCCGGCCGCCGACTCGGGCTCATGCTTGTTGAGCGCTTCGACCAGGCGTTCCGGGACGTCGGCCAGAGGCGCCGCAGGGGCCCAGTCAAACGTCGCCAGCGCGTTCCACAGGTCGGAGAATGCCGGCCGCGAGGCGAAATCCCAGCTCCAGGCGTTTGCGGCGGAGAGCCCGAGGTCGCGCGCCTTGCTCAGGATCCGCACGATCTCGTCGGGCGTGGGCCTCCAGGTGTGGGAGGCATAGGTGGGGATCGTCGGGATCACGGGGCGCGCCGGGCGGAGGGCGGCATATTGCTCCACGCACTGGGCCAGCTGCTCCTCGGGATTGTGGGCGCCCTCGAAATACACTTGCGGCATCGCCAGATCGCAGCGCTCGAGGAATTCCTCCCAGGGCAGAGGTCGATGGATACGCGGAAATCGATAGCTGCTCAGGGCGATGGGCGTGGCAGGCAGGCCGGAGCGAAGCTCTTCCATGAAGATCCCGGCTGCAGCCCGCTTCTCCGTGTGACGGTATTCGCCCTCGGCGTCGATCACATACCCGTCGAGCCGAAGGGCCTTCATGCGCTCCACGGCCAGGTGGGCCTCGGCGGAGGGATTGTCGCCGCGCACGTAGTGCCATCCCCACACCGACACGCCGGCGGCGCGCAGGGCATCCACAACGGGCGGGATCAGATCGGTTCGCGTGTCGTAGTCGTAGTTGTACATCCAGTTGGCGCCGTCGGCGATCTTGATGAGAACGTGGGAAAGATTCGCCGCCGTGGCGCGCGCCGCGATCGCCGCCGGCACGCCTCCCTCGCACTTGGGGATCTTCCAGATAAAGTAGCCCTTTCCAACGAGCGTCATCTCTGGCTCCTCTGGAGGCACGGTCGGCCGGCGCGGCGCGCCACGCAGCGAGATCCACGGGAGCCCCCCTTGGGGCGCAGGGCCCGACACACCGACCCACCATCACCGCTCACCTTGATCCTCGCCTTCCTCTCGTTCCGTCGCTCCCCGCCTCCGACCCTCGGCCCCGCGTCGTTTCTTCGCCTCGAGGTCGGTGGCCCGCTGCAGGGCATCCCACCCATACTTCGACCGGATCCGGTCCACCGCCTGCAATAGACGGGCGTCCTCCTCCCAGCGCCGATCGAAGAGGCTGAGCTGCCTGGCCGGCTGGGAGAGGGCCGCCACCGCGACGCCGATCAGACGGACCGGCCGCCCTTGCGTCCAGGTCCGCGCCAGCAATGCGGCCGCCGTGGCATAGATCTCGCCATCCTGGTCGGTCGGCTGCGGCAGGCGAGTCTGACGGGTGAGGGTCGTGAAATCCGGCCAGCGGACCTTGATGCGGACGGTCGTCCCGGCAAGACCGGCCTCTCGCAGCCGCTGACCGACGTCCTCACTGAGGCTGCGCAGGGTTCGATGGAGCCCTTCGTAGTTCGATACGTCTTGGCCGAAGGTCGTCTCACTCGACATCGACTTGGGCTCGTGCCCCTCCACCACCGGATCATCGTCTTTCCCCCGAGCCCTGGCTGCAAGATCGGTGCCGCGGTCGCCAAAGAGAGCTCTAAGACGCTCGACGGGGAGCGAGGCCAGGTCACCTATCGTCCGGACCTCCGCACGCTCGAGCTCGGCCTGCCCTTTCGGGCCCACCCCCCAGAGCATCCCGACAGGCAGCGGCGCCAGAAACGCCGCTTCCTCCCCGGGTGGGACAACGACCAGCCCTGCGGGCTTGCCGACATTGGTCGCGATCTTGGCCACGAGCTTGTTGGAGGCTACGCCCCAAGATGTGGACAGCGCGAACTGGCGTCGGATCTCGGCTTGAAGACGTGCCGCCACCACCTGGCCTGGATCCGGGTGCGCGGTGAGGTCGAGGAAGGCCTCATCGATAGAAACCTGTTCGGCGACGGGGACGGACTCACGGATGAGAGCCATCACCTTGTCGGAATACTCCCCGTAGAGACCGTGGTGGCCCTGGACGAGAATCAGGCCCGGGCACAAACGGAGCGCCTGGGCGGTGGGCATGGCCGAGCGAACGCCAAAACGGCGCGCGGGGTAGGAAGCCGACGCCACAACGCCCCGTCCGCCCGGCGCCCCTCCGACGACGAAAGGCCGGCCGCGCAGGTCTGGGTTGAGGATCTCCTCTACGGCGCAGAAGAAGGCGTCGAGGTCGAAGTGGGCAACGGTGCGCGTCATGGTGAGGTCGCGCCAGGGTGGCCAGGCCGCGTATCGTTAGGTGATCGGTGATCGGTGATCGGTAGGGACCGAGGATAGTCGGACACTCAGGCACCAAGTGCTAGGGGATCAAGGTGGCGGATGGCGGTCAACCGATCACCGAGTAACTGATCACTGATCCTGCCCTTGGGATTGACTTCACCCCCGGCTTCGCTACAATGGCAGCGCTTCCGCGGAGGTTTCGACGTGCGAACTTGTACTCGCTGTCAGGCACAGCAACCCGACGAGGCCGTCCAGTGCGCAAACTGCGGGGCCGACCTTTCGCTCTACTCCGCCACGGCTGTGGCGCTCGCCCGCTTGCGCGCCAGCCCGAGGGTGAGCCGGGTCCGGATCATGACGGCCAACGATGCCTGCCCGGCGTGTCTGGCAGATGGGGGGGAGTTCACCAAGGACGAGGTTCCGGCACTTCCCGTCAGGGGCTGCTCGCATGCCCGCGGCTGCCGCTGTTTCTACGAGCCCGCTCTCATCGATATCTATCCCTGAGGCGGCTCCTGCTCGCCGCTGATCCCCTCCGCCCAGAGCCGGCGCGCCAGGTCCAGAGCTTCGTTCGCCGTACTCACCTCCCCTGCGGCCTGGGCCTCACGGATCCGCTCCAAGAGGATCCCGACCTCCGGGCCAGGCATGATCCCGATCGCCTGAGCAAGCTTATCACCCCGCAGGAGGGGTGGTGGCGCCAGCCTCTCGGGGGGCCACTCCAGGCCGGCCTCGAGCAATTGGCGCGCAATCTCGAGGCGCGAGTCCCAGACGGCGGGCGGGATCGGCGGGGAGTAGGTGGCCAGCAGGTCGGCCAGCGACAGCAGGACGATATCCACTCCCGCCTCGCCGACGTCGCGGAAGAATCGGTAGGCGGCCCGTGCCGAAACGCCGCCGGCGCGGTCGAGAAAGCCCGGGCGCATGTGGTGCAAGACGATCAGCTGCAGCCTCTCGATCTCGACGCTGCTCAGACGCAGGGCGCGCCCGCGTTCGGCGACAAGGCGCGCTCCATTAGCCTCGTGGCCGATGAACCGGATAATCCCGGTGGCCTCAACAGAGGCCATGGCAGGCTTGCCTGCGTCGTGGTAGAAGGCGGCCACAAGCGCAAGCTGGCGGGCGGTTCGGCCCAGCGTGAGCTGTTTCCGGAAGTGCTCGTTGAGCCTCAGGCGAAAGCGGCCCAGCCGCAGGCTCAGCGAACCGAGCACGGGATCGGCGTCAGCCCCATCGTCGCGTTCGGAATCCAGGACGAGAAGAAGCTCGGCGAAGTGCTTCACCGTCGTGAGGGTGTGAGCCCAGCCGTTCCACGCGTGGGGCGGTGATTGCGCCAGCGCCTTGAGCGGCGCTGCTTCGGGGAGGATGGGCTCCAGCAAGCCGAGATGGTCCAATAGCCGCAGGGCGTGCGCGGGCCGCGCCTGGTCGAGGAGGACGAAGAGCTCGTCGCGCAGTCGCTCGGGGGAGACCGAGGCGATCACACCGGCAGCCGCGCTCACCTGCTGCAGCGTCTCGGGCTCGATCTGCAGGCCCAGGTCGATGGAGAGTCTCACGCAGCGAACGGCGCGGATCGGATCATCAGCGATTGCGTTCGGCCCACAAACCCGCAGACGCTTATCCCTCAGATCCCCAAACCCCAGGGTGGGATCGATCAGATGACCGGGGTCCGCCAGCGCCACAGCCATGGCGTTCACCGTGAAATCCCGGTCGGTGAGATCCGCGGCAATGTTGGGGGCCCGCAGGCGGCTGAAGTCGAGGGTCTGAGTTCCCGCCGGGGTTGCGTGGATCACTCGGCCGATTCCCCGCTCGGCGTCGAGAGTGTAGTAATCGGCTCGCAACGCGTTCGCCACCAGGCGTGCAAGGCCGGGCGCGTTGCCATCGACGACGAAATCGAAATCGGAACTCGGGCGTTTCAGGAGCGAATCTCGCACCGCCCCGCCGACGAGCCACAGCGGGGTGGCGCCAGCGAGCTTGGAGATCACGGCGGGAAGCGGCTCAGGTAGCCAGGCCTGGGGAGGCATGCCGGGGAGCTATCCGGGTGGAGGGATCTTCTCGGCCTTCACTACCCCGACGAAGGGGAGATTGCGATAATACTCGTCGAGGTCGAGGCCGTAACCGAAGACGAACTTGTTCGGGATCACGAAGCCGCAGTAGTCGATCGGCACAGGCGCCTCCCGGCGCTCCGCCTTATCGAGCAAAACGCAGACGTGCAGGCTCGAGGGATGGCGGGTCTTGAGCAGCTCGATGACACCGGCGATGGTGTATCCGCTGTCGATGATGTCTTCTACCAGGAGCAGGTTGCGCCCCTCCACACTCGCCGTAAGATCCAGGGTGATGCGCACCTCGCCGTGTGAGCGGCGCGCCCCGGCGCCGTAGGAAGAGACGGCCATGAAATCCACGGCGTGCGGCACCGTGAGCGCGCGCATCAGGTCGGTGAGGAACATCACACCGCCGCGCAGGATGCAGATCAGCAGCAGGTCTCTTCCCTCGTAGTCACGGCTGATCTGCGCGCCCAGCTCGCGGATGCGAGCCTGAAGGGTGCCTTCCGGGATGAGGATCTCGTCGAGAAAGTCGTGGTAGTCGCCGATCATTCCTCTCTCGGCACCTGGTGATGTCTTCGGCAGCGGGCCTCATACAGCTCGCTGGCGCCCACGACGACGACGGGATCATTGTAGCGGGCCGGCCGCCCGTTGATCAGGCGCTGGGTCCGCGTGGCCTCCTCACCGCAGACCATGCAGATGGCGTAGAGCTTGTCGACGTGGTCGGCCTGCGCCATGAGCACGGGGAATACTCCGAAGGGCTCACCGCGGAAATCGGTGTCGAGCCCGGCCACAATGACGCGGATCCCTCGATCGGCCAAATCCATGGCCACCCGGGGCAGCGACTCGTCGAGGAACTGGGCCTCATCGATTCCCACGACCGTGGTATCGGAGCCGACCAGGCGGGGGATCTCCCGGGCGTTCGTCACCGGCGTGGCGGCGAACTCCGTCCCGGCATGCGAGGTGACCTTGTCTTCCCCGAAGCGGGTATCCATGCTGGGTTTGAACACCTGGATCTTCTGGCGGGCGATGCGTGCTCGGCGCAGCCGCCGGATCAGTTCGTCGGTCTTGCCGCTGAACATCGATCCCGTGATGACTTCAACGCTGCCGGTCATCCGAGAGACGTCCTCCTGATTCCGTGAAAAGCGAAGGGGCAGGCGCCCTGCACCTGCCCCGAGTGTACACCTTCCAACGCTTCTGCGACAACACGGCGATCGCGGGCTAGCCCAGCTGAGGTTCGCTTGCCGCTTCGGGGATTTCGAAGCCGCGGGCGCGCAGGCGCCGCTTGAGATCGGCCAGGCTCTTACGACCGAAGCCTTCGACGGAGAGGAGAGCGGCGTCACCGAGGGCCAACCGCTCGAGGGCCTGGCCCACCTTCTCGATCCCGGCCTTGGCCAGCGCCGACTCGGGCTTGGTGCCCAACTCGAGCTCAGAGATCAGGAGCTCGGGCGATATACGCGCCGCCTCACGCGACACGGCCTCCTCAAGATAGTCCTTGTGGGCCTGGAGCTTCTTGTAGAACCGGTCCACCTGGCCTTCCGTATCGACAATGCGCTGCTCGCCGGTGTAGAACGGATGGCAGTTGGAGCAAACGTCAGTGTGAATGACCTCCACCGTCGATCCGGTCGTCCAGGTGTTGCCGCAGGCGCAGATCACGGTGGCGTTTGGATAGTATTTCGGATGGATCCCTTGCTTCATCGTCGTCCTTCCCTCCCCGACTCTCTCGACGCAGGCCAGGAGGCTGATCCTCGGGGGGCAGACTCAGGCCTAGCAGGCGCTGCGCCGACGCGGCCAGGCTACTTCGGCAAGACGTTCACCCGCTTGCGCCCGCCTCGCATCGTGTCGAACTGCACGAAGCCATCGATCGTGGCGAAGAGCGAATCGTCCCCGGCGCGATCGACGTTGAGCCCGGGGTGGATGTGCGTCCCGCGCTGCCGCACCAGAATGTTGCCGGCGCGCACACGCTCACCGCCGTAGCGTTTCACTCCCAGGCGCTGCGCCTGGCTGTCCCTACCGTTGCGGCTCGAACCGCCGCCCTTCTTGTGTGCCATCGCTCTTCTCCGTGCCTCACTTGCGGGCCGTCTTCTTGGCTGGAGCCTTCTTGGCCGCGGTCTTCTTGGCGGCCGCCTTGGCCGCCTTGGGCGCCGCCTTCTTCGTGGTCGCGCCTGCCTTCTTCGCCGGGGCCTGGGAGCCTGCCGCCGCTGCTTGGCGTTCCTCCCCCGGCAGCCGGATCCGATCGATCGCCAGCCGGGTGAGCTGCTGACGGTGACCCCGTCGGCGGCGGTAGCGCTCCTTGGGGATGTACTTGAACACCAGGATCTTCGGGCCCTTGAATTGCTCCATCACCCGGGCATCGATGGCCGCGCCCTCGACGAGCGGCGTGCCGACCCGGATCTCGGGCCCATCGACCACCAGCAAAACATCCTTCAACTCAACGGCGTCGCCGACCTGAGCCGGGATCCGGTCGACCTCGATGGCCTGGCCTTCCCGGGCCAGGAATTGCTTCCCGCCCGCCTCCAAGACCGCGATCTTCATCATGCTTCTCCAGCTTCGCTTCACCGCCGCGCCCGCGTTCGGTTCTCGATGCCATCCCGGCGAGCCTGCCAGGACGCGAGACCTTCGGCAGGGCTTGCGGAGGGACGCACGCAGGGCGGCTGCAGGCCCCTGCCTGCGGCACGCCCATTCCCAGCCTGGATGGCTGCGCGGCCCCGCAAAGAACACGGGACGCACGCGGGGCGGCGGGGAAGTTGGGATTCGTACACCCGCCCCAGCCACACTTCGGCGGGGCAGGTTGATGAATTGTAACCGCCGCCGGCCACGCCTGTCAACCGGCGCCGAACGAGCCGTGCCGGGCAGGCAGCGGGCATGCCGTCCGCCAACTCGGCGTGCCCGCGGGATACCTCGGCGGCCCTAGCCCGCTATGCCGGCTCGGCCTCAATCGGCTGCGCCTCGACCTCCGGCGCTTCGGGGATGGGCAGCGCCTCCAACATCTCGTCGCGCAGGGCGACCTGCTCTCCAGGGAACGCCGTCCCCGCCGGGATCAGCTTCCCGATGATCACGTTCTCCTTCAAGCCATGCAGGTAGTCGACCTTGCCCTCGATCGCCGCGCCCGCCAGCACCTTGATCGTGTGTTGGAAGGAGGAGGCCGAGAGGAACGACTCGGTGCTGAGCGAAGCCTTCGTCACTCCCAGGAGCACCTGGACGGCCCGCGCCGGATGCTGGCCTTGCTTGAGCATGATCTCGTTCAGGCGCTGCAGGTAGAGCCGATCCACCAGATCGCCCGGCAGCAGGTCGCTGGCGCCGGGCTGCGTCACCTGCACTTTCGAGAGCATCTTGCGGATGATCACCTCAAAGTGCTTGTCGTTGATGTTCTGCCCCTGCGAGCGATAGACCTTCTGGACCTCGGTGAGCAGGTACACCTCGCAGGCCTCGCGCCCTAGAATCCGCAGCGTGCGGTGGGGATTGAGGGAGCCCTCGGTGAGGGATTGACCCGCCTGCACCTGCTCCCCGTCCTTCACCAACAATCGGGCGCTGGGTGGAACCTCGAACTCCGCCTCCTCCACCTGGTCGTAGGAGATGATCGCCTTACGGTCTTCGATCCGCAGCCGGCCGCCGTGGCTGGCGACGATCTGCGATTGGCCGCGCGTGGCGATCACCTCTCCTGTCGCCACCCGCGCCCCGTCTTCTGCCTTCAGCGACCAGTTGCCGGGAATGCTGTACTCATCTTGCAGCAGTCGGCTGTTGACCACGCGCAGGAGCCTCTGGCCATCGGGCGACTCCGGGATGATGACCTGGACGGTTCCCGTGATCTCGGCGATCACTGCCTCGCCCTTGGGTTTCTTGCGCGCCTCGAACAGCTCTTCCACGCGCGGCAGGCCGGTGGTGATGTCGCCGCCGGCGGCCACGCCGCCGGTGTGGAAGGTCCGCAGGGTGAGCTGCGTGCCGGGCTCGCCGATCGACTGGGCGGCGACGATGCCCACGGCTGCCCCCCGGGTGACCATCTTGCCTCGCCCCAGGTCCATGCCATAGCACTGGGCGCACAGCCCGAAGCGAAGCTCGCAGGTGAGCGGAGAGCGGACGTACACCTCTTCCGCGCCCGAGGCGGCGAGCCTGCGGGCCAGCTCGATCGTGATCACGTCACCGCGGTCGAGCAGGATCTCCCCGCTGGCGGGGTCGGCGACGCGGCGCGCCACGACGCGCCCGTAGAGGCGGGTGCCGAAGTCCTGGCCGGCGACGTCGTCCGAGCGGCGGAGAACGATGCCCTGCTCGGTCCCGCAGTCATCGGCGTTGATGATCACATCCTGTGCCACATCAACCAGGCGGCGGGTGAGATAGCCGGCGTCGGCAGTGCGCAGGGCGGTATCGGCCAGGCCCTTGCGCGCCCCGTGCGTCGAGATGAAGTACTCCAGGGTATTGAGCCCGTCGCGGAAGTTGGAGCGGATCGGCAGCGGGATGATTCGCCCGGCCGGGTCGGCCATCAGGCCGCGCATCCCGGCCAGCTGCGAGATCGGCCCGAAGCCGCCCTTCGTCGCCCCCGAGATGGCCATCGTGGCCAGGCTCCCGGCCGGATCCATGCCCCTGCGCACGGCCAAGGCCACCTCCGAGGTGGTCGCCTGCCAGAGCTCGATGATCCGTTCCTTCTGTTCCTGCTCGGTGAGCAGGCCGCGCAGGTAGTCCTTGCGGACGGCCTCGGCGGCCTCCAGCGTGCGGTTGATGATCTCCTGCTTCTCGGGCGGGACGGTGATATCGGAGACGGCGATGGTCGTGCCCGAGCGGGTGGCGTAAGCGAACCCGATATCCTTGATCGCGTCGACGACCGCCGGCGTCCCCTCCTCGCCCAGCAGGTGATAGACCTCGCCCACCAGCACCTGCATCGAGGCCTTGTCGAGAACGCGATTCACAAAGCGAAGCGGCTCGGGCAGGATGCGATTGAAGAGGACCCGCCCGACGGTCGTCTCGATCATGCGCGTCTCGGGCTGTGCCAGCCGTCCGCCCTGGTCGTCATACCAGCTCTCGGCAAGCATCTTGATACGGGTATGGACACCCACCTGGCCGAGGCCGTAGGCCATCTCCACCTCGTCCATATCGGAGAAGGCCCGGCCATCGCCGCGGTGCACTCGGCCGTCGACAGCCATGGTGAGATAGTAGACGCCCAGCACCATGTCTTTGGAGGGGCCCACGATCGGTTCGCCGTCGGCCGGCTTGAGCAGATTCTTCGTCGAGAGCATCAGCTCGCGCGCCTCGCGGACGGCGTTTTCCGAGAGCGGGAGGTGGACCGCCATCTGGTCGCCGTCGAAGTCGGCGTTGAACGCGGCGCAGACGAGCGGGTGGAGATGAATGGCCTTGCCCTCCACCAGCACCGGCTCGAACGCCTGGATGCCCAGGCGGTGCAGCGTGGGAGCCCGGTTGAGCAGCACCGGACGGTCTTTGATGACCTCCTCGAGGACTTCCCAGACCTCCGGCCGCTCGCGCTCAATGATCCGCTTCGCCCCCTTGACGTTGGCGGCGTAGTTGTAGGACACGAGCTTGGAGATCACGAAGGGCCGGTAGAGCTCGAGGGCCATCGACTTCGGCAGCCCGCATTGGAAGAGCTTGAGCTGAGGGCCGATGACGATCACCGAGCGCCCGGAGTAATCGACGCGCTTGCCCAGGAGATTGCGGCGGAAGCGGCCCTTCTTGCCCTTGAGCATGTCGCTGAGCGACTTGAGCTCGCGCCGCCCCCTACGGGAGAGCGCCTTGCCGCGCTGGGAGTTGTCGATCAGCGAATCG
>Ga0209521_10000093_pt1 | contig 52493 bp, 50 predicted proteins | sample Rifsed19ft4_FD_184016 | JGI IMG/M metagenome (GOLD analysis project Ga0209521, IMG submission 184016) | Soil microbial communities from Rifle, Colorado, USA - sediment 19ft 4 (version 2) | ecosystem: Environmental > Terrestrial > Deep subsurface > Rock core/Sediment | place: Rifle, Colorado...
AATGATACGGCCTCACGGACACCCAGAAGATGGCCGAGATGGTCGACCAGAAGTTCTTCGGCACGCCCACGCCCCACAAGTTCAAGACGTCGTTCTCAGGCTGCCCCATAGACTGCTCGAGGACAAAGGAGATGGACCTGGGCTTCCAGGGCGTAGTCGAGCCTGTCTGGGCAGAGGAGGAATGCACGGGCTGCACCATATGCGCCGAGGCCTGCAAGGAGGACACGATAGAGAGCGACGCCGATACCGGGAAGCCCATATTCGACCCGATGAAGTGCATCTACTGCGGCGACTGCATAAGGGCCTGCCCGACAGAGGCGTGGAAGCCCGCGAGGTACGGTCATACCGTGAGGATAGGCGGAAAACACGGCCGCCATCCAATGGAGGCCGTCGAGGTCTGCAACTTCCTGCCTGACGAGAAGGTCCCGGACGCCATAAGGCTTACGGTGGAGTGGTACAACGCCAACGGCAAGAGGTACGAGAGGATAGGGAACACCTTGAAGAGGGTCGGGCTGGACAAGTACCTGAAGCACATGGAACCTGTCTTTGGCGGCATACCGAAGAGGATGACGGAGAGGGCATATGAAGGTTGAATCCAACGATACGCTCGATCTGCGCGGGGTGGTCTGCCCCATAAACTTCGTCAAGACCAAGCTGAAGCTCGAGATGATGAACCCCGGAGAGGTCCTCGAGGTGATACTCGACTCCGGAGACCCCATCCAGAACGTGCCCAAGTCCATAAAGGAGGAGGGGCACAAGATAATCGAGGTAAAGAAAGAAGGGGATTTCTTCAGGCTCAAGGTCCAGAGGGGCTGAAGGTTCTTGTCAGGCGACAACATTCTTCTTGAATTTCCGATACAGGAGGGCTATTCAAATGGCTGTTAAGGTCAGGATCCCGACACCGCTCCGCAAGCTTACAAACGGCTCCGACGAGGTCACGGCGCAGGGCTCCAACGTGGCAGAGATAATCGAGGACCTGGAGAAGAACTACCCGGGCCTCAAGGAGAGGATCTGCGAGGACTCGGGCAAGCTCCGCAGGTTCGTCAACATCTACCTCAACGACGAGGACATAAGGTTCAAGAGCAACATGGAGACCCAGCTCAAGGAAAACGACGAGCTCTCCATAATCCCCGCCATAGCCGGAGGCGCGTTTTGAAGAAGAGGGTCTATCTCACATACCCGAAGGAGCAGGTGAAGGAGCCGCTCCTTTACCATGTCGGCAGGGACTTCAACGTCGTCACCAATATCAGGCAGGCGAGCGTCTCCGACAAGATAGGGCTCGTGGCGTTAGAGCTCGAGGGCGAGCCGGAAGAGATAGACAGGGCAATACAGTTCCTAATCGACAAAGGCGTGAAGGTCGAGCCCATAGAGCTCGACATCATAGAGTAGGAGCCTCCCCGGCCATATCATTTTCAAGCTGCCGGGCGCGCTGGATCGGCGATTTTACGGGACCCCGCCTTACAAAAGGGCGGGGTTCTTTTTTGCGCTCTTGCCTTGAAATCTTGGCCTTTTTACGGGCCCAAATATCTTGACAACGCTACTAAGGTATTATAAACTTGATTAGCTTACTAAGGTATTTTTCCATTCTATATTATCGCTGTTCCCGTTAGTTTCGAAAAGTTCACCCCCGTTGGGGAGGTATATGCAGATGAGAGGACAGAGGCTCCTTGAGGCAGCGCCGGAGAAGGCTTATTCCATGGCGAAGAATTCGGTCCTGGACCTTGTAGGCAACACGCCGCTCGTAAGGATAAACAACCTGACAGAGGGGCTTCCCACCGAGGTCGAGGTATACGCCAAGCTCGAGGGCTTCAACCCCGGCGGCTCGGTGAAGGACAGGGCGGCTCTTAGCATGATACTCGACGCCGAGACGAGCGGCAGGCTCACGAAGGACAAGGTAATACTCGATTCGACCTCCGGCAACACAGGCATAGCCTACGCCTGGATAGGCGCGGTGAAGGGCTACCAGGTCGAGCTGGTCGTCCCGGCCAACGTGAGCGAGGAGAGGAAGAAGATACTCCACGCCTTCGGCGCCAAGGTCATCTACTCAAGCCCGCTCGAGGGCTCTGACGGCGCCATCAGGCTCGCCTGGAAGCTATACGTCGACAACCCCGAGAAGTACTGCAAGCTCGACCAGTACAACAACCCGTCAAACCCGCTCGCCCACTTCAACGGCACGGGTGTCGAGATAATCGAACAGACAGGGGGCAGGATAACCCACTTCGTGGCCTCCATAGGCACCGGCGGCACTGTCATGGGCACGGGCAAGAGATTGAAGGAGTTCAACAAGGACATACGCGTCATAGCCGTCGAGCCGGCCACGGCCTTCCACGGCCTCGAGGGATTGAAGCACATGGCGTCGTCCATAGTCCCCGGCATATACCACGAGGAGGAGCTCGACGAGAAGGTGGCTGCCCCGACCGAAGAGTCCTATGCCATGGTAAAGAGGCTCGCGAGGGAAGAGGGCCTTCTCATAGGACAGTCATCCGGCGCGGCGATGTGGGGCGCGCTTGAAGTCGCGAAGAGGCTCAAGAAGGGCGTTGTCGTTGCCATATTTCCTGACGGCGGAGACAAGTACCTCTCCACCAGGCTCTGGGAAATATGATAGATAGAAGCTTTTCCCCTCTTTTCTAAAGAGGGGAAGGGGAGATTATCTGAAATCGTTACCCGTGACCGGTTTCCGTGACCGGAAAAGCAAGGATTTGAAGTCTTTTCCACGGAACACGGCCACGGACACGGTCTTTATAATCCCCCTCAGTCCCCCTTTAGGAAAGGGGGATGTCTTGATTTCATTAAGGAGTCCAGTTAAGTGATCTCTTTTTTCGGTCTTGGCAAGAGCGTAGTGCATATCTCGAAATCGGTCTATGAGGAGATCCTCAACCACGCGAAGGAGGCCTATCCGCACGAGTGCTGTGGAGTTCTCACGGGCGCCATCTTCCAGGAGAGGAAGATCTTCGAGTCGCACAGGGCGGCAAACGTCAACACGGAGCGAGCGCACGACAGGTATGTCATCGACCCAAAGGAGCTTAACCTCATAGACAAGATAGCCCGGAGCCAGGGCATGGACGTTATTGGCTTCTATCACTCGCACCCGGACCACCCGGACAAGCCGTCGCCCACAGACAGGGAATGGGCGCAGCACGGCTACTCGTACTTCATCATCTCGGTCCAGGGCGGCAAGGATACCTCCGTGAGGAGCTGGGCAATAGAGGACGAGACAGGGCCTTTCAGGGAAGAGAAAATAAAATTGTTAGAATAGGCAGGCTGCTGAAAAAGTCCGGCAGCCTGAATAAAATTCGAGTTTTTCAGGTCCTGTGCCCCTGAGAGGGGCTTTTTTATATCCGGATAAGATGCGGGAGGTATGTAAGGGTAATGGATTTCACGGAAGAGCAGATAGAACGGTATTCAAGGCACATAATACTGCCAGAGGTCGGCGGCAGGGGACAGGCGAAGCTATTGAAGAGCAAGGTCTTTGTCCTTGGCGCGGGCGGCCTGGGCTCGCCGGCGCTCCTTTATCTCGCCGCGGCGGGCGTTGGCACCATAGGCATGGCGGACGGCGACTGCGTGGACTTGAGCAACCTCCAGCGCCAGATAATCCACAACAACGAGAGGATAGGCAGACCCAAGGTCCATTCGGCGGCGGAGAGCATCAACAAGCTCAACCCTGACGTAAAGGTAGAGCCCTTCCACGGAAGGCTCACCGTGGACAACATAAGGGAGATAATAAGGGGGTACGACGTCGTCCTCGACGGCTCCGACAACTTCCCCACAAGGTTCCTCATGAACGACGCGGCCTTCTTCGAGAGAAAGCCGCTGGTCTCAGGCTCGATGTTCAGGTTCGACGGGCAGGTATCGGTCTTCAACCCGCACGCCGGCTTCCCGTGCTACAGGTGCCTCTATCCTGAACCGCCGCCGAAAGGCCTCGTCCCGAGCTGCCAGGAGGCCGGGGTCCTCGGCGCGCTCGCTGGCGTCATAGGCGTTCTCCAGGCGGTGGAGACGGTAAAGCTCCTTCTCGGCATCGGGGAGGCGCTTCAGGGGCACCTCATGATATTCGACGCATTGAAGATGACATTCAGGAAGGTGAAGGTCATGAAGGACCCGGAGTGCGCCCTGTGCGGGCCGAACGCGACCATCACGGAATTGAAGCAGTACGAGGAGATCTCCTGCGAGTTTAGGCCGGCCACCTGCGAAAAATAATGCAGGCTGCCGAAGGCGGGTTCAATCTTGCGGATTGAACCCCAATGTCCGTTCAGCCTTTTGAGAAATTTCGGGTTCAGGGTGCAACCCTGAACCCGCCGCGAACCCGGTCCGCATAGCGCGGTCCGGGATATCGCGCAAGAAGCAGTCAACATGGCGGCAAGGGTCCGCTCTCTTATGGGCAAGTACCTGGACAACCCGGCGTCTCTCAAGATCGACCTTATGCTCCGTGGCATACGCATGGAGGACCCCGTCGTGAAGGCGTGGGCGTGCGGCTCCTCGGGCGTCGACATCCTGCTTCCGCAGGACACGCTCGTGAACATCCCGTGCAGGGAGTCGTTCACAAAGGGCTCGCCTTACCTTATAAAGAGACGGGGAGAGAGGTACTTCATAACCGACGGAAAGAGCGAGGTGCCTGTAAAGCTCGTCCAGAGGCCCGCCTTCTACGGCAAGACCACGTCCACCGGCGTCCCGTTCTCGGACATAGCCACGGTGCACGGCAGCTATACGGTCGTCACGCCCTCGAAGAGATGCGACTTTTTCAACAGGAGCATCGAGTGCAAGTACTGCGCCGGCAACTTTAACGTCGAAGGCGCCTCAGACCGCGTCTTTTCCGTGGACGAGGTTGTGGAGACGGCCGAGGCTGTCCTGAAGGAAGGGGCCTCGAAGATAATATACCTCTCCATCGGCTTCAGCCCCGGCGACGACGGCGGCATAGAGTTCCTCCGGCCCTACATAACCGCGATAAAGAAGAACTTCAACTGCCTCGTGGCCGTAGAGGCCCTGCCGCCCAAGCAGAACCGCTGGATAGACGAGACGTACGCGCTCGGCGCTGACTCTGTCCTCTATAATTTAGAGATATTCGACAAGGAGCTCTTCGAGATAATCTGCCCCGGAAGGGCCGCGCAGATAGGGCGCAAGAGGTACCTGGAGGCCCTCGAGTACGCGGCCAGGATATTCCCGAACGGGACCGTTGCCTCGCACCTCATAGTCGGGCTCGAGCCCCCTGGCTCGACCTGCATGGGCATAGACTGTTTGACGGAGATGGGCGTTGTGCCGGTCCTTCCCATATACAGGCCCTCGTCAGAGAAGGACCTGAGCATCTCGCCCCTTACGACGGAGATAATAATCCCGGTCTACAAGCACCTCTACAAGGCGGTCACTAAGAGGAAGGTGAACCTCAACTGGGTGAGGGACATTAGCATGGTGACGACGCCCGCCGAGATAAGGGGCCTGGTCGACGAGTCGAAGGGCGGCCTCATGGAGAGCTTCTACAAGTCGAGGCTGGGGATGAAGACGGCCTGGGGCCTCTCGTCCTTGAGAAGAAAGCTCAGGGTCGTAGACAAGGACCCTGACGGTTCTGAACACTGATTTCCGGAGTTTTTTGTGGCTGTTGAAATAGATACCAGGCCTATCTGGCTGATACTCGCGCTCAGGGCCCTTAGGCCGGTCTTCTTTGCCGTCCTGGGCCTTGTCTTCATATTCGTCGTCCAGATGCCGACCCCTGATGGCCTTACCCAGGCAGGCCAGAACGCCATAGCCGTGTTCCTCCTCTGCCTCGTGCTCTGGATAACGAACGCGGTGCCGCTGGCCATAACGAGCCTCTTCGCCATAGTCCTTGTCCCGATGCTCGGGATACTCTCAAACAAGGACACCTACGCCCTTTTCGGCAACGAGGCGGTCTTCTTCATCCTCGGCGCCTTCATCCTCGCGGGCGCTGTCATGCACTCGGGCCTCTCTAACAGGATAGCGCTCGGCATAATGCAGCGCTACGGCGGGTCGCCGAAGAAGCTCCTCTTGAGCATATTCCTGCTGGCCGCCGTCCTCTCCTTCTTCATGTCCGAGCACGCGGTAGCGGCCATGCTCTTCCCCATAGTGCTCGAGATATCAAAGGCATTGGGGCTCAAGCCCGGCAGCTCGAACTACGGCAAGCTCATATTCTTCTCCCTGGCCTGGGGCTGCGTCATAGGCGGAGTCGCCACCTTCCTCGGAGGGGCGAGGGTGCCGCTCGCCATAGGCATATTGAAGGAGACGACCGGCGATACCATAGGCTTTCTCGAGTACACGGTGGCCGTCATGCCGCTGGTGATAATAATGCTCTTTGTCGGCTATTTCCTCCTTACGAGGTTCTATCCCATAGACATAACCGGTGTCGAAAGCGCCCACGAGATAATCGCTAAAAGGATCAAAGGCCTCGGCAAGGTGAGCTTTTCGGAGTACGCGGTCGGTTTCGTGCTGGCGCTCACGATAGCGGCATGGATGTTCATGGGCAGGCAACTGGGCCTTGCCGCGATAGCCCTTTCTTCCGTGGTGGTGCTCTTTGTCTTCAGGCTCGTCCGCTGGAAAGATATAGAGGAATACGTCAATTGGGGTATAATACTCATGTACGGCGGCGCTATAATACTCGGCACCGCGCTTGATAAGAGCGGCGCCGCCAAATGGATAGTGAGCGAGAGCGTGGGCCAGTGGGCCGGAAGCCCGTGGGCCGTCTTCGCAATATTTTCTTTGCTTGCGATACTGATGACCGAGGCCATGAGCAACGCGGCCGTTATAGCGGTTCTGCTGCCAGTGAGCATAGGCCTTGCACAGAGCCTTTCGATGGACCCGACCCTGGTCACCTTCGCCATAGCGGTCCCGGCGGGCCTCGCCTTCATGTTCCCGATGTCCACACCGGCCAACGCCATAGCGGTCTCGTCGAATTACGTGACCGTCCGCGACATGACCAAGGGCGGCATCATCATGTGCGTGGTCGCATGGGCCGTCTTCAACCTGGTAGCGGCCTTCTGGTGGCCGCTCATAGGCATGGGGTATTGATATGAAAAAGGTGCTCCTCGTCCTCTCATCGCAGACCAGGTCCGACGAGGCCGTGGACTTCGCCGTGAAGAGGGCAAAAGAGGAGAAGGCCATGCTCGTGGCCCTCTACCTCCTCGAGGCCGGCGCCGCGAACGAGGCCTTCGATACCTTCTCGGACATAGGCTTCATAGGCGACAAGCCCTCGGCGCAGGTCTCCGAGGCCATAATGAAGGAGATGCGCCAGCGCGGCTACGAGGAACTCGGCAGGGTGCAGATAAAGGCCATGGAGGAAGGGGTGGCCTTCGAGCCGCTCTTGGAGGACGGGGAGCCGGTAAGCGTGGCGCTCTCGGCCATAGAGTCGATGGGAATAACGACGGCAGTGCTTGTAAAGAGGAAGAGAAGGGCGTTTTTCAAGTATTTTTCCAGCACCTATGCGGACGAGATAGCCGGCAAGGCGCCATGTGAAGTCTTGATCTTTACGGACAGCCAGGAACCTACAAAGGAGGAGAGGAAAGATGTCAAAGGCGTGGACAGAGGAAGAACTTAAGAAGGTAAGCGACAGCCTTGAGGGAAAGGCGCCCGAAGAGGCCATAAGATGGGCTGTCGAGAACTTCGCGACAAAAGACCTGTCGCTGGCGTGCAGCTTCGGCTCCGAGGACGTGGCGCTGGTCGACATGGTCGTCAAGATAAAGCCGGACGCTCGGATATTCTATCTCGACACCGACCTGCTCTTCAAGGAATCGTATGAAGTTAAGGAGAAGCTCATACAGAGGTACGGCATAAAGCTCGACAGGTACGGCGCAAAGACCACCTTAGAGCAGATGGCGGCGGAGTTCGGCCCCGAGCTCTGGAAGAGGGAGCCGGATAAGTGCTGCAACATAAGGAAGATGGTCCCGCTCGCCGAGGCCCTCTCGGGCCTCAGGTGCTGGATAACCGGCATCAGGCGCGACCAGGCCCCGACAAGGGCCAACGCCCCGGTCGTCAGTTGGGACGAGAAGTTCGGCCTGGTGAAGGTCAACCCGCTCGTCAGGTTGACCACCAAGGACGTATGGGACTACATCAACAAGAACAACGTCCCCTACTGCGCGCTCCATGACAAGAACTACCCCTCTATCGGCTGCGAACCCTGCACCAGGCCCGTAATGCCAGGCGAAGACCCGAGAGCAGGCAGATGGGCAGGCTTCCAGAAGACCGAATGCGGGCTGCATAAGTAGTAATTTGCCCGGGAATTCTTGAGAGAACCTTTTTTGTAAAAAAGGTTCTCTCAAACTCTCTCCAAAAAACTTTCAGTTCTTCCCCTCCGGCCCCCCAGAGATTCACGGGGGGCCGGAGGGGAACTAAAAGTCTTTGAAGGGGGTCTGGGGGAAACCTTTCTACAGAAAGTTTCCTCCAGGATTTCCGGCGATCACATATTAAGCCAAGGAGGTAGGAATAAGTGGAAGGATTGATAAAGCCGCACGGCGGTACGCTTGTAAACAGGGCCCTCGAGGGCAAGGAGCGCGAGGAGGCTGAGAAGAGGGCCGTGGGGCTCAAGAAGATATCCCTGAACGACAGGGAGATCTCGGACCTCGAGATGATATCCATCGGCGCGTTGAGCCCGCTCGAGGGCTTCATGTGTAAGGACGACTACCACTCCGTTATGGACACCATGCACCTGAAGAACGGGCTGCCGTGGACCATGCCCATCACGCTCTCCGTGACAAAGGACGAGGCGGCGGCCCTCAAGGTTGGCGCGGAGGTCGCTCTCGTGAACGGAGACGGGGCCGTCCTGGCAGTGATGAAGATAGACGAGATATTCCCCATTGACAAGGAGAAGGAGGCCATCCAGGTATACGGCACCGCCGAGGACAAGCACCCAGGCGTCTTGAAGGTATACGAGATGGGAGAGATGCTCCTTGGCGGCAAGATCTCCCTCATAAAGAGGCCAGAGCACACGGAGTTCCTGGACGAGAGGCTCGACCCCAAGGACACGAGGGCGCTCTTCATGGAGAAGGGCTGGAAGAGGGTCGTCGGTTTCCAGACCAGGAACCCCATCCACAGGGCGCACGAGTACATCCAGAAGTCAGCTTTAGAGATAGTTGACGGTATCCTGATCCACCCGCTCGTCGGCGAGACCAAGGGCGACGACATCCCGGCTTCGGTGCGCATGAAGTGCTATCACGCGCTCATCGACGGCTACTACCCGAAGGACAGGGTGGCGCTCGTCGTGAACCCGGCAGCCATGAGGTACGCCGGCCCCAAGGAGGCGGTATTCCACGCCCTCATAAGGAAGAACTACGGCTGCACGCACTTCATCATAGGCAGGGACCATGCCGGAGTAGGCAACTACTACGGCACCTTTGACGCGCATTACATCTTTGACAACTTCGACCCTCTCGCCATAGGCATAACCCCGCTCTTCTTCGACTACACCTTCTTCTGCAAGAAGTGCGGGGGCATGGCCTCGTATAAGACCTGCCCGCATGACGCGGCAGAGCATATCATCCTCTCAGGCACAAAGGTGAGGGAGATGCTCCGTAGCGGCGTATGCCCTCCGCCTGAGTTCTCCAGGCCCGAGGTGGCCAGGATACTCATAGAGGCGATGCAGGGCCAGTCATAAAACGTAGTTGGGGCTGCCCCCCTTTGGGGGGGCAGCCTTTCTTTTTAAATTCTTCAAATTTTCAAAGGGGGCTCAGCACAGCTATGCGCGAGGCCAGGGAAGAGTTACTGCAGGCCGCGGACGGCCTGCAGAAGAGGCTGACGGACTTGAGCGACGATATCTTCAGGAACCCGGAGCTCGGGCTCAAGGAGGAGAAGACCTCGGCGAAGATGCAGGCCTTGCTTAAAGAGGCGGGCTTCAAGATAGAGCCCGGCATCGCCGGCATGCCGACCGCCTTCAGTGCCTCGTTGGGGACAGGCTCTCCTAAAATCGCGCTCCTTGCCGAGATGGACGCGTTGCCTGAGATAGGCCACGGCTGCGGACACAACATCGCCGGTACCGCCTCTGTCGGCGCCGGGGCCGCGCTCGCCGCTATTCTTCCAAAATATCTGAAGCCCGGCAGCGGCACGCTCGTCGTGCTCGGCACCCCGGCCGAGGAGCTTGGCAAGGGCAAGATAGAGATGTGCAAGGCAGGCGTATTTGATGATATCGACGGCGCGATGATGGTCCACGGCTCATCGAAGAGGAAGGTCATAAAGAACTTCCTCGGGCTCGTCAGGTTGAACTTCGTATTCCACGGCAAGACCAGCCACGCCGCGGCCTATCCCGAGGAGGGCGTGAACGCGCTCGACGCGCTCATCTTGTTCTTCAACTCGATTGGTTTGCTTCGCCAGCAGCTCAGGGGAGACGTCCGCGTCCACGGCATCATTACAGATGGCGGCAAGGCCCCGAACATAATCCCTGACAGGGCCGTGGCGAGCTTCTACGTGAGGGCAAGGGACTTAAAGGAGCTCTCATCCGTAAGGGAGCGAGTGATAAGCTGCGCGCAGGGCGCGGCGCTATCCGCCGGCTGCACAATGGAGGTCGCCGAGGTCGGCGACTTTAACGCGCCCATGAAGATAAACCGCGCCTTCGCGGAGGTCTACAGGAGGTCCTTGGAGCGTCTCGGCCTCTGTGAAGAGTACGACTCCCCTGAGAAGAGCGCGGGCTCTTCGGACATCGGGAATGTATCCCAGATGATACCCGCCATCCACCCGCACGTGCCCATAAGGCAGGGCATAAACATCCATACAAGGGAGTTCGCCCAGGCGACCTGTTCCCCTGACGGGCACAGGGCCCTTATGGAGGGTGTAAAGGCCCTCGGGCTCACGGCCCTTGAGCTCATCTTCGAGCCCGGCGCGCTCGAGGCCGTCAAAAAAGACTTCGCGGACAATATAGACTGAAGCCTCTTTTCCGGTGAGCTTTCATGTGCGCGGGCGCACATGAAAGCTCAATAAAACCATGCTATAGACCCTCTGTGGGCGCGGCCCTTCCTTAAAATATCCAGCTTGCTTCCAAGCATGAGAAACGCCAGAAAAATTAAGGCCTTCAGGCCTTGCCTCAATGGACTTGGCCTATGAAATGTGGTATATGTTGGTAAGTACGTTCCCCCATTTCGGGTTTAAACGGGCAGCCGGAGAAACGGAGGCTTACATGTACGAACGGAAACGGGGCCGGGTAATAAGGCCTGCCCTTTTCATTGGCACTCTCATCTTCATCCTTCAGTTGTTCTCATCAGGCAACTCCCTTGCGAATGAAATGGCCGCGGCCACGACTGTCGAGGCTACGGGCCAGGCGGCCATCGCCGGCTCCAATACGGTAGTGGCCAGGGACAGCGCCATCGCCGACGCCCTGAGAAAGGCGGTCGAGCAGACCATAGGCGCCTTTGTCTCTTCTGATACGATGGTCGAGAGCTACGAGGTCTTGCGCGACAGCATCTATACGCGCACCGAGGGCTACGTGAAGAGCTACGCCATAACAGGCGAATCACAGGCCGACGGCATCTATACCGTGAAGGTCAGGGCAATAGTCGCCTCCGGCGAGGTCGAAGACGAGCTCGACTCATTGGGCCTTATACAGAGGAGGGCCGAGAGGCCCAGGGTGCTCTTCATGATGACGGAGAGGAGAATCGGCAAGGACTCGCATTCATCATGGCGGGCCGAAGCCGGTGAGGGTGCATATTCGCAAAGCGCCCTCAAGGAGTCCTTCCTCGCGAAGGGCTTCAGCGTCGTTGCCGCCGGCAGCGAGAACAAGGAAGATTTCTCTTCCTATAAAGAGAGCCTCACGGTAGACGACGCCCGGGAGGCGGGTAAAAGGGCAGGCGCAGGCATAGTCGTATTAGGAAAGGCCCTTGTACGCGAGGGCCCGGCATCAGGCACGGGCGTCACCATCTACCTTGCCGACATCGCTGCCGAGGCCGTCCGCGTTGACGACGGAAGCGTGCTTGCCTCTGCGATGGGCCAGGGGACCGCGAGGAACGTATCGAGCTCCACGGGCAGCGCCGAGGCGCTCACAAAGGCGTCCAGAGATCTCTCAGAGGGCCTCATAAAACAGATAACGGCAAAGTGGACGGGCAGTAGTGACCTTGTCGTCATAACCCTCAAAGGCGCGTCCTATGAGAAGGCGGTAGAATTCAAGAGGCTCCTCCGGTCCCGGATAAGGGGCGTCGAGGCCGTCTTTCAGAGGCGTTTCGAGGGGACTGGCGCGGCCTTCGAGGTAGAGTCAAAGATGCCTGCCCAGGCGATAGCCGACGAGATCTCGAGGCAGGGCTATAAGGTGGTTGGCGCAACAGGGAACACCATCGAGGTGGAGGCCGGCAACTGAGGTACATCGCGCAATTTAGGTTTCTGCTCGCCTGCCTTGCGCTCCTTGCTTTAACGGCGGCGTGCTCGGCGCATATACCAAAATACCCGCCGGACCTTTCCAACCCTGTATATTCGGTGGCGGTGCTGCCGTTCTACAACGCCACCAACGACGTCGGCGGTCCGAAGGCGATAAGGGAGGAGTTCCAGAAGAGGGTCCAGCACAGGCATTACAGCGTGATGCCTTTAAAAGAGGTAGACGAGCTCCTCCTTAACCGGATGGGCATAACGCTCGGCTCTCAATTGGAGCTCACAGACCCTGCCCAGCTCGGCGGCGTGCTCGGCGTGGACGGCGTCGTCTACGGATACGTCCTGAACTTCGACGACGTGACGACCGGCTTCTACAACGTAAAGAAGGTGAGGGCGGGCTTCAAGCTCGTGGACACGCGCACGGGCCGGGTGGTATGGTCAAGCGGCCTCGGCGTAAAGCGCTTCATCGCCGGGGGCAAGGCCGGGATCGGGCTGACGATAATGAAAGAGGCGAAGGAAGACGGGCTGGATTCCTACAGCTCGATAAATGGGCTCGAAGAGATAGAAGGGCTCGAGGACTGGCACATCATATTCGCCGGGGCCACGGAAAAGGTGGAGGACGCGGCCATCATCTCTCTCGGCGAGAAGATAATAACAAAGGCCCTGGGCGTGCACTTGAGGCTCGAGATAGACAGCATGTTGGACAGGGTCATGGCGAGGCTCCCGTCAGGGCCGGGCAGGCCGGTTGCGCCCCTTGCGCCCCTTGCCCCAACGGCCCCGTGACCATGAAATGGATTTCAAAGGAGGGCAGGAGATGAGGATAAAGGCAAAGGCGGGTTTTCTGGCAATATCGGCGCTTGTCGTAGCCGGGCTCGTTTCAGGCTGCGGCATAAAGACGACAGGCGCGGTAAAGGACGACGTAACGCTCACGGACCAGACAAAGAAGCTCGAGGAGGCCGGGGCAAAGTACCGGGGACCCGAGTACAACGTCGCCATCCTTGAGTTCGAGAACAAGACCCCTGCCAAGGTCATCGGTGTGGGCGAGGCCGCTACGGATATCCTCCGCACCATAGTGAAGCAGACGGGCCTTGAGCCCATAGTGGTCACAAAGGGAGATCTCAAGGAGCAGGACAGGCTCATTGAGCTGCAGCAGACGGGAGTCGTCAAGAAGGGTCTGAAGGACGCTGCCGAGGGCTACGAGTCGCTGGACTTCAGGATAACCGGCTCTGTAACGTCGTACGGCGAGCATGAGGAATCGATGGACACGCTCCTTACCCAGAGCAAGAAGCATATCGCCCGGGTGCAGGTCGACTACGCCCTTGTGGACATCGCCACCGGAAAGAGCCTCGTGGCGGAGTCGGGCATGGGCGAGTACTCGAAGAAGACCAGCGGCCTTCTCGGCCTGGGCGCGAAGTCAACCGCTGACCCGGGGCTGCGCGACGGCGCGCTCCGCGACGCGCTCTCCAAGGCAATGACAAAGATGGTCGAGAAGCTCAACCAGATGCCCTTCCAGGGCAAGGTATTGCACGTCGACGGCTCGACCGTGACGGTGCGCGCGGGCACGAGGAGCAGGCTCGATGCCGGCACGGTCCTTAACGTCTACAGGCCCGGCGACGACCTCGTGGACCCGGACACCGGCAGGGTCATAGGCAAGCGCGAGAAGCTCATAGGCGAATTGAAGATAACCGAGCACCAGGGTGAGAGGATCTCAGAGTCAGTCGTTAGCACAGGGACCGGCTTCAAGGCCGGGGATATCGTGAAGGTAAAAAAATAGGAGGCTCCCATGAGGAGGCTTTCAGCTCTCGCTCTCCTTTTCATCGCAATAGCCGTATACGGCTGCTCCAAGCCGCCCGTACGCTGCACCTCTCCTGAGGACAACCCGAGGCACCATTACCTCTCGGGCATGGAGCTCCTGGACAGGGGCATGGTGGACAGCGCGGCCGAGAAGTTCAGCCGCGCCTCGTGGTGCGATGAGAAATTCGCGCCAGCCCACGCCGGTACCGCCATAACGGTGGCGATAAAGGGAGAGGACGCGCTCTATCAGACGTACAAGGGGCCTGGCCGCAATGCGGACGTCGTCCGCGAGGAGCTCAAGAAGGCGAGGAAGCTCTCGAAGACGCCTGAGGACACCTTCACCTACAGGCTGGCCGCCATGCGCACGGCTACCGTCATGAAAGACGGGGACTGGCTCGAGGACGTCCAGGAGCACCACAAGGCCGCATTGAAGCTCAAGGTAGACGAGGGCAACCTCATATTCTACCAGGGCAGGGAGGCGGCAGATTACTTCATGGGCAATGCCTGGCTCGAGGCAAGGGAGTTCCAGAAGGCGAGGGACTCTTTCGGCACGGTGCTCAATTCGAAGAAGGACGGCAGATGGCACGGCCCGTCCGACAAGGCATGGAAGAGGACCGACAAGATGGTGCGCGCCATCTCGGGCATCACCCTCGGGGACGTTGGAAAGATCATAGCCCTGCGCGACACCGTGAGCAGGGCCGACATGGCCGCCCTCCTCATAGACGAGCTCAAGGTGGACAAGCTCTTCATGGGCCGCATACCCACAAAGCCCAGGGAGGCGAAGTTCATACCCCATGACGTGCTCTCAAGCCCGTTCAAGGAAGAGGTATCGTCCCTCATCGGCCTCGGGGTGCGCGGCATCGAGCCCTCGTACGACGAGACCACGAGGGCGAACGTCTTCAGGCCGGACGACCCGGTGAAGAGAAAAGAGCTTGCCCTCGCCCTTGAGGACATCGTCATAAAGCTCACGGGCAACGAAAGGATAGCCTCGGCCTTCCTCGGCCACGCGCTCTCGCCTTTTCCCGACGTGGCGCCGTCATCATCATGGTATAACGCCATCATGAGCGTCACCACGCGAAACCTCATGGAGACGGAGCTCTCGGGCGAGTTCAGGCCCGACGACGCGGTCGACGGGGCAGAGGCCATCATGGCCATAAGGGTATTGAAGCACCAGCTCAACATATACTGATCAGGCTATGGAACTTTTTGAGCAGCCTGAAAAATCTGATTTTTTAAGCGGGTAATTCAATGCAAAAAATATTTCTGATACCTTTTTTCGCGCTTGTCTTTGCCGTCTCTTCCATGGCGGCGGCCCCGGACCTGCCAACCGAGACCACTGACGCGAAGGATGCCTTCATGAAGGGCGCCATAACCGTTAAGGGCGAGGGAAAGGCCCCTGACAAGCCGATGTCAGAGGCCCAGAAGCGCATGCTCGCCATGAGGGCGGCAAAGACGTCAGCTCTGCGCGAGGTAGCGGAGGTATTGAACGGCGTCTCCGTCATGGGAGATACGACCGTCGAGAACGCGGCCGCTTCCTCCGACGTCGTGCGCACCTCCGTGACCGGCCTTGTGAAGGGGGCGCGGGTCGTAAAGGAGATATACGACCCGGTCGAGGCCTCGGCGGCTGTCTACGTCTCAGTGCCTGTCGCCGGCATAGCCGGGGCGCTCTTTCCGTATCTCTCGATTGACGGGGCGCCCAGGTTCCAGCCCCTTTCAACACTGCCGGGCCTCTCCCACGACGGGCTCATTATTGACGCGCGCGGCACCGGATTTAAGCCCGCGCTATTAAACCGCATAGTCTCCCGGGGCGGCGAGGTACTCTACGACCCGTCCAAGGCCGCGCCCGAGGTTGTAGCGCAAAACGGGCCAGCTGAGTACACCGACAGCATAGACAAGGCATACGCTATGCTCTTGAAGAGGGGCTCGGCGAACCCGCTCGTCGTGAAGGCCGCTGTGTCCACGAGGGCCACTGACGCGGAGCTCGGCCCCGATGAGGCTTCCGCCGTCTTCTCATCAAACCAGTCCGGCAGGTTCCTCGATAACGCAAGAGTTGTATTCGTGCTGAACTGACAGTTGGATTTAAATTATCCCTGAGGAGGTATTGCGTGAGAAAGCTCGTTGTTCTTCTGGCAGCCGTATTCGTCCTTTCTTTAAGCTCGACGGCATCTGCCATCGTCGACGTGGAGGCCAGGTACTGGTTTACTGACTTCGACGACACCATAAGGGTTACAGAAGGCAGCACTGTCGGCACTGACATAAACCTTGTCGACGACCTCGGGGTCGGCGACGAGAACTTCGTCGAGGCTAGGATAACCATCGAGCTCGGCAGCCACAAGATAAGATACGGCTACATGCCCCTCAAGTGGGAGGGGAGCAACAACCTGACGAGGTCGATAACCTTCAACGGGACGACCTATTCGGCGTCTACCGGCGTCGAATCCGAGCTCAAGATGGACTACCACCGCCTGGGCTATGAGTACGACATAATAGACTCGCTCAACAACAAGCTCGGCGTGATATTCGAGCTTAAATACTTCGACGGAGAGGCGAGCCTCAAGGCCCCCTCTGCCGGCCTTGACGAGCGGGAGAGCTTCAAGGCGCCGATCCCGACCGTCGGCATCGCGGCCCAGGTCGGACTCCCGTTTCTTTTCAGCGTCGGAGGAGAGGTGACCGGCATATCCCTTGGCTCTGACGCCTACATCGTCGACGGGGAGGCGATGGTCAACCTGAAGCCCGCGCCGTTCGTGGTGATCTCCGGCGGCTACAGGGTCTTTAAACTTCACCTTGAGAATGACGACGACCTTGCCGATATAACGGTGAAAGGCCCGTTCGTGATGCTAAAGGCTGACTTCTGAGGCAAAGGGGCGGGGGGCTGAATTCAAGCCCCCCGCGCATCTTAAAAGGCAACACGCTTGACACCCTCATCGCGGCCCCTCGACTCCGTCCCTTTAGCCAGCCTTTTCACCCGGTTGCCAGGCCTGAACACGACACGGCGCGCTTGCAGTATAATTATATGTTCGCGTCGCGCTCCATTTTTTGCCGTCAGATTAGAAAGGTTCTTGACTAATCAGAGTGGATAGGTGTAAGTTCTCCGATGGTACTTACCGCCCCCCTTACAACGATGAGAGCAAAAAGGGCCTTTCTGGCCCTCGCCTGCGTTTTTTTCGCGCTTTGTGGGTGCGGAGCGCCTAAGGCTTCCAAGCCCGTGCAGGAGCCAGTGGCAGGCGCCGTGGATACTGTCGCCCTCATAAGGGCCTCTCTTGAAGCGAACCGCAAGGAGCGCGACAGGCCCGGGGAGCTTATGGACCTGATAAGGCTGGGCAAGGCCCTCTCGGCGTCAGGCGAACATAAAGAGGCGCCCGACGAGCTTGCGAGGGCAATAAAGCTCGCCGTTAAGCTCCAGGACCCCAAAGGCCTGGCCGACGCGCACGGCGCCATGTCCGAGGCAAGGCTCGGGGCAGGGGATACCGTTGCCGCGCTTGAGAGCATAGAAAAGGCATTTGAGATAGACTCTAAGCTCGCCGTCGTCTCGCAGGCAAGGCTCAATCTCAAGGGGCTCATACTCATAAGGTCGGGCAGGCCGGCAGAGGCCCTCGTTGTGCTCAAGTCATCCTTAGCGATAAAAGGGGACAGGGAGCTCCTCTCGGATGCGATGAGGCTCTCCGGCGTCGCCTCAAGGCAGACAGGGGATGACGCGGCATGGTTCTTCGGCGAGGCCTACAGGCTCGACAGGGAGCTCGGCAGGACTGGCATGGTCGCCCTTGACCTCCGGGAGCTCGCGGAGCTGAACTTCGAGAAGGGCAGGCATGACGAGGCCCTCTTCCTGTTCGAGCGCTCGTACGCCGCTTACCTTGAGGCAGGCGCATTTGATATGGCCTTGAAGGGTCTCGACAGGCTCATAGATGCCGCCAACGGGCTCGGGCGCCCAGAGAAGGCCGGATATTATTCAGGTTTGAGGGAGGAACTTTTGAGAAACACATCGGTTGGCGGGGCTGCCAGATGAAGCCCCGCGTACTCGCCGTAGATGACGACGAAAGGAACCTTGCGCTTCTTACCGCCAAGCTCGACAGGGAAGGCTACGAGATAGAGACCGCCAAGAACGGCCTGGAGGCGCTCCAGAAGGCGACCGCCTTCAACCCGGATCTCATCATCATGGACGTCATGATGCCACGGATGGACGGCTACGAGGCGCTTCGTCACTTGAAGTCGAGGGAGGAGACCAGGTACATACCGGTCATCATGCTCACCGGCAGGGCCGAGATAGAGGACAAGGTCCTGGGCTTCGAGGTCGGCGCCGAGGATTACATAAACAAGCCCTACAGCCTCCAGGAGGTATCGGCCAGGGTAAAGTCGCTCCTGCGCATGCGCGCCCTGCAGACAAAGCTCCGCGACACGGAGAAGGTCGCCGCCCTTGGAGAGATGGTCGACGGCATAGCCCATGAGATAAGGAACCCTCTTACGGCAATAGGCGGCATAGCCCGGCGCCTCTACGAGCACGAGACAGACCCCCAGCACAGGGAGTACGCCCAGTGGATAATAAGGTCGGTAGAGCGCCTCGAGCGCATGCTCGGCAGGATAGACGAGTACAAGCGCATCCTCGTCTCGACCCTGGTGAAGGGGGACATAAACAAGGTCGTCGCGGAGGCCGCGAAGGACCTTAAAGAGGTCATCGATGGGCAGGGGAAGTCCGTAGAGGTAAGGCTTAGCCTCATGCCCGACCCCCCGCCCGTAAATTACGATTACGGCAACATGAAGACCGCCGTCTTCAACGTCCTCCAGAACGCTGTGGAGGCCATCGAGAAGGCAGGCGCCATTACGGTAGAGACCGTTCCCGAGGCGGGAGACACGATAGCGATAAGGATAACCGATACGGGCGTGGGCATGACAAGGGAGGAGGTAAGGAAGATCTTCAACCCCTTCCAGTCAACCAAGTTCGAGGGCGCCGGCTTAGGGCTTACCATCACCTACAGGATTGTGCAGGACCACGGCGGCGAGATAGAGGTAGATAGCGTCAAGGGGCAGGGGACGAAGGTGACGATAAGGCTCCACCCGGCAAAGTCATAGCTGGCTGCTCAAAAAGTCCCATCTGCTTTGTTGTCTTGTCGCGGCAGAAGCGGCGTACGGCAAAGAGTACGCCTCATTCCTAAGCTCCCCGATTTAACTGGGGCCTCGCATATGGAGCTTTTTGAGCAGCCTGAAAAAACTGGAGTTTTTCAGCAAACTGTTAGAGGGATTATTAAAAAGCGGGCAGGTCATAAGACCTGCCCCTTTTTTTCAAGTAAGAGTTGTCAAGTTTCAGGCCAGGAGAATGGTATCTTTAAGGTATCTGTCATCCCTCTCCGGGTAGTCGATGTTGTAGTGGAGTCCCCTGGACTCCTTCCTCATCGTGGCTGATTTGATGATAAGCTCGGCGACGGTTGCGATGTTACGGAGCTCGACGAGGTTATTTGTTATCGTGAAGTCCCAGTAGTACTGGTTTATCTCGTTCTTCAGGAGCTCCATCCTCCTCTCGGCCCTCTCAAGGCGCCTCTCCGAGCGGACTATCCCGACGTAGTTCCACATGAAACGGCGTATCTCGTCCCAGTTCTGGGTGATGACGACGGCCTCGTCGCTCACGACCGCCCCCCCGGTCTGCCATTCGGGTATGTACGGGACCTCGGCCCTGTCCTCCTTGAGCGCCTCTGTGGCCTGTCCTGAGGCCCGGTCGGCGAATACAAGGGCCTCGAGAAGGGAGTTCGAGGCCAGCCGGTTCGCGCCGTGCAGTCCCGTGCTGGCCGCCTCGCCTATGGCGTAGAGCCTCTTTATGTTGGTCATGCCCAGGCTGTCGGTCTTCAAGCCCCCGCAGGTATAGTGGGCCGCTGGCACAACGGGCAGCGGCTCCTTCGTCATGTCATAGCCGAACTCGAGGCATTTCCTGTAGATGTTCGGGAAACGGCCCCGCACGAAGTCGGCCGGCCTGAAGCTTATGTCCAGGTAGACGCAGTCGTCTCCGCTCTTCTTCAATTCGTAGTCTATTGCCCTGGCCGCGATGTCCCTGGGCGCGAGGTCCGCCATCTGGTGGTGCGTTTTCATGAAGGGCGTGCCGTCCTTGAGGCGCAACACCCCGCCCTCTCCGCGGACGGCCTCGGATATGAGGAAGCTCTTTGCCTTTGAATGGTAGAGGCAGGTCGGGTGGAACTGTATGAACTCCATGTTGGACACGACAGCGCCCGCGCGGTAGCCCATGGCTATGCCGTCGCCCGTCGCTATGTCCGGGTTGCTCGTATAGAGGTAGACCTTGCCCGCGCCGCCTGTAGCGAGCACCGTCGCCCTTGAAAGGAAGCTCTTGACCTCTCCAGTGCCCTTGTCGAGCACATAGGCCCCCCAGACAGCGTCCTCCCCGATCTCTGAGACGAACTTGGAGTGGAGTATGAGGTCCACCGCTATATGGTTCTCGAATACCGATATGGCCGGGTGCGCCTTGGCAGAGGCGACGAGCGCCTCCTCCACGGCCTTGCCCGTGAGGTCCTCGGCGTGGACTATGCGCCTCTTGGAGTGGCCGCCCTCCTTGCCCAGGTCGAGCTCGGCGCCGTTCTCGCGCTGTCTTGAGAACTTCACGCCCAGCGCCATGAGCTCATGGATGCGGGCAGGGCCGTCCCGTACGACCATCTCGACTATCTCCCTGTCGCACAGGCCGGCCCCGGCGTAGAGCGTGTCCTTTATGTGGGCGTCAAAGGTATCCTCGGCGCTCAAGACCGAGGCTATGCCGCCCTGGGCGTAGTAAGTAGCCGATTCGCTTATGTTTCTCTTGGTGATGAGGGCCACCGAGCCCCTCTCGGCGGCCTTCAGCGCGAAGGCGAGCCCGGCTATGCCGCTCCCGATCACCAGAAAATCATGGCTTGTCCCCACCGAGGGCCCCTCTTTGAAAAAAAATTTAATAAATCCTGTGACTTTTACGATATTAAATATCGGAGCACTCAGGTTATGATAAGACACTGGATTTGTCAATTTCCAAATTAAAGGTATTCCGCCGATGTCCAAAAAATCCTTGCCCTTTTCAGCATGGCGTTGTAGACTTAGTTCCGTATTGCGCCGGTTTGAGTTCGATTCTCGGCACCTTGTCCCCAATGCATCCCCGGCCCGGCTTTTCCAGACAGCAGGCTTTAGACCGAAGATGACCAGACAAATCCTTTTTACATTCGCAATTATAGCACTGCTCTCGATTACGGCAACGGCAAGGGCGGATTTCTTCCAGTACACGGACGAGGACGGAACGGTTCACATCACGAACGTCCCGACCTCGGCCAAGTACAAATGGATGATGAAGGAGAGGCCTTCTTCGGTGCTCTCTCCCATGAACCCGGCGTTCAAGAACGTGACGAGGATGAGGTTCGACGAGATGATAACGAGCGCGGCCGAGAAGTACGGGATAGACCCCACTCTCGTGAAGGCCATAGTGAAGGCCGAGTCGGACTTCGACCAGTACGCCGTCTCGAAGAAGGGGGCTACCGGGCTCATGCAGCTCATGCCGGAGACGGCCTCGCGCATGGGCGTAAGGAACATCCACGACCCCGAGGAGAACGTCGAGGGCGGGATCAAGTACCTGAGCAAGCTCCTTAACATGTTCAACTGGCAGGTGCCGCTCGCGGTTGCGGCCTACAACGCCGGGGAGAACGCCGTCATCAGATACGGGACCGTTCCCCCGTACGCGGAGACCCAGACCTACGTAAAGAGGGTGCTCAAATATTACAACGCCTACAACACCGGCGGCCGGTAGCGGGCCTATGGGTACCGGGTCGCCATCTGGTTTGAACCTTCCCAACAGCATCTCCCTCATAAGGATTGCTACCGCGCCGGTGCTCGTGCTCATGCTCATGTCGCCGGGCAAGTGGATGAGCATAGCGGCCGCCCTGTTCTTTATAGTCGTATGCCTTACAGACTGGCTCGACGGCTACCTCGCGAGGAAACGGGGGGTGGTGACCTCTCTCGGAAAGTTCCTCGACCCGCTCGCCGACAAGCTCCTCATAACAACGGCCTTCATAATGCTCATCCCTCTGGGCAGGGTGCCCGCCTGGGTGGTGGCCCTTATAATAGGCAGGGAGATAGCCGTGACGGGGCTTCGCGCCATAGCGTCTGACGCCGGAGTCGTCATCGCCGCGAGCCGGCTGGGCAAATTGAAGACCATCTCCCAGATAGTCTGCCTCGTGCCGCTCATGGTGCACTACAGCTGGTTCGGCCTTGACTTCCATCTCATAGGCATCGTCCTCCTTGCCGGCGCGTTCTTTTTTACCATGTGGTCCGGTATAGATTATTTCATCGGTTTTTTCAGGGCCGGACGCCCGGCCTGAAATTGACAGAATGTCCGAACAAGGATAGAATTTTCCCGAGTCCCCCCGCAGCCTGACCGTCCCCGCAAATCCGCAGATGACAGACCCCGGCTACAGCACGTCTCCGGGCGTTGCAGTTATTTAATCCAACTCAGGAAACTGTTTCGGAATGCGCATCAACCTCTCAAGAAGATTCACGCTCTCCATAGGAGGCATCCTTTTGGCAGGGCTGCTCGCGCTGCTTGCCGCTGACAGGAGCTCTTCGAACACGCTCCTCGAGGAGATGGCCATGGGCGAGGCCCGGAAGCTCTCGACCGCCGTCTTCGACCAGCTCCATACCTCCATGCGCTTAGGGGGAGGCAGGGCCGAGAACAGGGCCATAAGGCAGCGCTTCGAGCGGATAGCCGGAATAGAGGAGATACGGATAATACACGGCGACCTGGTGGACGCGCAGTACGGGATAGAGCACGACGAGATACCCAGAGACGCCCTCGACAGGACGGCCCTCAAGGGGACCGCGGTTTCCGCCATAACGAGGTCTCCCCGGGGCTACAGGGTCGCGCGCTATGTAATGCCGGTATTCCTGAGGGAGGACTGCCTCAAATGCCACATGGGCAGGACCGGAGACGTGAACGGCGCCATATCCATCTCCCTGTCGCTCGAGGACTACGAGGCCATCATAAGCACGCACAACGGCAGGTTCGTCCTCTGGGGCGGAGGCATACTCACGGCCATCCTCCTTGCCGTGCTCTTCCTCGTCCACAGGCGCCTGCGCTATCCGCTCGAGAGGCTTAAGGAAGGCGCCGAGGCGCTCTCGAAGGGCAGGCTCGACTACAGGCTGGGCTTGAAGACCGGGGACGAGACCCAGACCGTTGCCGAGGCCTTTGACAGCATGGCCGATTCTCTCCTCGAAGCGACGTCGCGCCTCAGCGACCTGAGCGAGAAGTACTCCAAGCTCGTCAACACCGCCGCTGACGCGATACTGCTGCGCGACCTCGATACCAAGAAGTTCATCGAGGCCAACCCGGCGGCGACGGCCCTCCTCGGATATTCGAGGGAGGAGCTCCTTGAGATGACCCCGGCCGGCCTCTATGCCGCGGACGTGCTCGAAGAATACAAAAAGGCCGTCACGAGGTGGGTCTCGGTCGGCAAGGGCTATCTGCACGAGCTCATGGTCAGGCGCAAGGACGGCTCGACCGTGCCGGTGGAGCTGGCCGCGTCCATACTCGAGCTCGATGGCAGGAAGTACATACAGGAGATATGGAGGGACGTATCCGAGAGAAAGGGCTTCGAGGAGAAGATAAAAAGCCACGTCCAGGAGCTCGAGGACACCGTCAGGAAGAGGACCGAGGAATTGAACAGGTCGCTCCGTGAGCTGGTCGAGGCATACGGCAGGCTCAAGGTCTCGGAGCAGAAGCTCATACAGTCCGCCAAGATGATATCTCTGGGAGAGATGGGCGCCGGGATCGCTCACGAGCTCAACAGCCCCCTTGCCGGGGTCCTGAGCATAACCGAGGTCCTGATGAACAGGATGAGCAGGGAGGACCCGAATTACATGCTCCTTGAGAAGATAAGGGACGCGGTCGTGCGCTCGAAGTACATCATATTGGACGTCCTTACATATTCGAGGCCCACCAAGGCCGGGTTTGCGCCCATGTTCCTGAACGAGTCCATCCGGGCGACACTTACGATCTTCACCTCCGAGATAAAGGCCAGGTCGATCGAGATAATAGAGGCGTTCGACCCGGAGCTCCCGAAGGTCTTCGGCAACAAGGGACAGGTGATGGAGGTCGTACTGAACCTCCTGAAGAACGCCAGGGACGCCATGGGAGGGAGCGGGCGCATATTCATCTCGACGCGGACGGCCGCTGAGGAGGGGCGCCAGTACGGTGTAGCCGAGTTCAGGGACATCGGCCCCGGCGTGCCGGAGGAGATAATGGACAAGATATTCGACCCGTTCTTCACCACAAAGGAGAAGGGAGGCGGCCACAACATCGGTCTGGGCCTTTCAATATCCCAGAGCATCATTAAGGAGCACGGCGGAAGGATAGAGACAGAGAACCACCCCTCCGGCGGCGCGGTATTCAGGATATACCTGCCGGTATACAGGGAGGAGTGAAAGTCTTTTAAGGTATTTTGCGTTGTGCCGATAAGAAAGGAGGCTTGAGTGGCCCAGATGGAAAAAAAGGTCCTCGTGGTCGACGACGAGGAGTCCGTAGGCATCGGGATGTCCGAGATGCTCAAGGACGCGGGCTTTGACGCAAGGTATGTGACCAGCGGTCCCGAGGCGGTGAAAGAGGTAGAAAACGTTGAATATTCGCTGGTTTTCATGGATATGGTGATGCCAGGCATGAACGGGCTTGAGACCTTCAGGCTGATACGCCGGAGGAAGCCTGAGACAAGGGTAGTCCTCTTTACAGGCTACTTCAAGGACGCGGACAAGGCGATATTCGAGGGGGTGAGGGAGGGCATGATAGACGTATACATCAGGAAACCCTTCTTCCATGACGAGATCGTGAGCACGGCAGTCAAGTATGCTTGATTTTTCCTTTATTTTCAAGGCCTTAGGGCTTTTTTCACCAGGGCTATTTACCTTGACATACATGGGCGCTTTTTTATAACATAAGTCAGGACAATTTTTGTCACTCAGCAAATCAGGGACGATGACAGACAGGATAGGCGAGCTCCTTTTAAGGGAAAGACTCATCACGCCGGACCAGCTCAAGAAGGCGATAGATGAGCAGAAAAAGAGCGGGGGAAGGCTCGGCTTTAACCTCACAAAGCTGGGGTATATCACCGAGAAGGACCTCACCGCGTTCCTCTCCAGGCAGTACGGGATACCCACCATCGACCTTTCCGCCCAGGAAGTAGACCACGAGATAGTAAAGCTCATTCCCGAGGACGTGGCCCAGAAGTACCAGGTCATACCGGTAAGCAGGACAGGCTCGACGCTTGTCGTCGCGATGGCCGACCCGTCCAACATCTTCGCCATAGACGACATCAAGTTTTTGACCGGCTACAACGTAGAGCCCCTGGTCGCCTCTGACTCGGCCGTAAAGAGCGCCATAGAGAAGTATTACGAGTCGACCGATATGGGGCTCGAAGGCGTGCTCACCGAGTTCGACGAAGGCGAGATGGAGGTCATAAAGGACGAGGAGGAGGTAGACCTCTCGGACCTTAAGAAGGCCGTAGAGGACGCCCCGGTCGTAAAGCTCGTGAACCTCATCCTCATCGACGCCATAAAGCGCGGCGCGTCCGACATACACATAGAGCCCTATGAGAAGCACTTCCGCGTAAGGTACAGGGTCGACGGCGTGCTTGCGGAGGTCATGAAGCCTCCGATGAAGCTCAAGAACGCGATAGTCTCCAGGATAAAGATAATGAGCAACCTGGACATCGCCGAGAGAAGATTGCCGCAGGACGGCAGGATCAAATTAAAGCTCTCCAAGAACAAGGAGATGGACTACAGGGTCTCGGTGCTGCCGACCCTTTTCGGCGAGAAGGTCTGTTGCAGGCTCCTCGACAAAGCGAACCTCCAGCTCGACATGACAAAGCTTGGCTTCGAGGTGAAGGCGCTTAAGGACTTCATGGACGCCATACACAAGCCCTGGGGAATGGTGCTCGTCACCGGCCCCACGGGAAGCGGCAAGACCACGACCCTCTACTCGGCTCTTTCAGAGCTCAACAAGATAAGCGAGAACATCTCCACGGCCGAGGACCCGGTCGAGTTCAACCTCATGGGCATAAACCAGGTCCAGATGCACGAGGACATAGGCCTTAACTTCGCCGCGTCGCTCAGGAGCTTTCTCCGTCAGGACCCGGACATCATCATGGTCGGAGAGATAAGGGACTACGAAACGGCCGAGATATCCGTCAAGGCGGCGCTCACCGGTCACCTTGTGCTCTCGACGCTCCACACCAACGACGCGCCGTCTACCGTCAACAGGCTCCTCAACATGGGCATCGAGCCGTTCCTCGTATCATCTTCGTGCAACCTGATACTCGCGCAGAGGCTCGCGAGGAAGATCTGCAAGGACTGCAAGGCAAAGGTGCAGATATCCGAAAAGGCGCTCCTCGACCTCGGATTGACGCGCGAGGAGGCGTCAAAGTTGGAGGTCTCGAAGGGCTCAGGCTGCGCCACCTGCGGCGGCACGGGCTACAAGGGCAGGATTGCGCTCTATGAGGTAATGCCCTTTACGGACTTGATAAAGGACCTTGTATTGAACGGCGCGTCTTCGGCCGAGATAAAGAAGGCCGCCATAAGGGACGGCATGAAGTCCTTGAGGATGAGCGGCATCACGAAGGCGGGCGAGGGCGTGACCACCATAGAAGAGGTGTTGAGAGTAACCATGGCTGATTGAGCCCGGCATGAAATAAGTCCATCTGCTTTGGCCCGTGTAACTTTAGTCCTTACGTAAAAAGAACGGTTTATTTAAGATTTTACAGGCTGTTTTTCGAGTAACAGCCCTGTTAAGGGAAAAGGAGATCTCAATGGCTGTAGAGGGCAACAAGTACAATTTACAGGAGCTCCTGCGCGTCTTGATAGACCAGGGCGGCAGCGACCTGCACATCACAGCCGGCTCTCCGCCCAGGATAAGGCTCCACGGCAAGCTCTCGCCCATGAACTCGCCGGCATTGAACGGCATAGAGGCGAAGCAGCTCTGTTATTCGATACTGACCGACGTCCAGAAGCACAAGTTCGAGGAGGAGAACGAGCTTGACTTCTCCTTCGGCATAAAGGGCCTCTCCCGCTTCAGGGGCAACCTCTTCGTTCAGAGGGGCACCGTGGCCGGGGTCTTCAGGTCCATCCCCTTCGCCATAAGGTCATTCCAGGAGCTCGGGCTTCCGCCTATCATGGAAGACCTCTCAAAGAAGCCCAGAGGCCTCGTCCTCGTCACTGGCCCGACTGGCTCCGGCAAATCGACGACGCTCGCGTCCATAATCGACAAGATAAACACCGAGCGGGCCGAGCACATAATCACGGTCGAGGACCCGATCGAGTACCTTCATAATTCTAAAATGGCGCTCGTGAACCAGAGGGAGGTCGGCTACGACACCCATGCCTTCAAGAAGGCCTTGAAGTACATATTGAGGCAGGACCCCGACGTCGTCCTATTGGGAGAGCTAAGGGACGTGGAGACCATAGAGACCGCGCTCACGATAGCCGAGACAGGCCACCTGTGCTTTGCCACGCTGCACACCAACTCGTGCGTGCAGACCATAAACAGGATAGTGGACGTCTTCTCAGCCGACCAGCAGCAGCAGGTGAGGGCGCAGCTCTCCTTCGTCCTTGAAGGCGTGCTCTCGCAGCTCCTCATACCGAGGGCGGACGGCAAGGGCAGGGTCGTATCGCTTGAGATAATGGTGCCGAACGCGGCTATAAGGAACCTCATAAGGGAGGACAAGGTACACCAGCTATACTCGCAGATGCAGGTCGGCCAGGGCAAGTTCGGGATGCAGACCATGAACCAGAGCCTGATGAGCCTCTATTCGAGAAAGCTCATAACGCTGGAGGAGGCGCTCGGCAGGAGCCAGGAGCCTGACGAGCTCCGCCAGATGCTTGTAAACGCGGGCGTGCTGCGCTCCGGCGCGCCCGTAGGGAGGACAATGTAAGCCATGCCTACTTTCGTCTATACCGGAAAGAGCCTCGGCGGCGAGGCGAGAAAGGGCGAGCTGGAGGCCGCGAACCTCGCGGCGGCCACCGCGGCCCTGAGACGCCAGCAGATACTGCCGGCCTCGGTCACTCCGAAGAAGTCGGGTCTGTCGATAGAGTTGAAGATACCGGGCTTCGGCAAGGGCATCAAGACCAAGGACATAGTCATATTCAGCCGCCAGTTCGCTACCATGATAGACGCCGGACTGCCGCTCGTACAGTGCCTGGACATACTGGCGAGCCAGCAGGAGAACGCGGAGTTCAAGAGGGTGCTCCTGGACGTGAAGTCCTCGGTCGAGGGCGGCTCGACCTTTGCCGACGCCTTGAGAAAGCACCCCAAGGTATTCGACGATCTCTACGTCAACCTCATCGCCGCCGGAGAGGTCGGCGGCATACTCGACACAATACTTAACAGGCTCTCCGGCTTCCTCGAGAAATCCGAGAAGTTGAAGGGCAAGATAAAGAGCGCCATGACCTATCCGACGGCGGTCATCGTCATCGCCTGCCTGGTCGTCTCCGGCCTCCTCATCTGGGTCGTCCCGGTATTCGAGGACATGTTCCAGAGCTTCGGCCAGGCCCTCCCGGCCCCGACGCAGATGGTCGTGAGCATGAGCAACGCTCTTAAATCTTCCTGGTACATAATCATAGGCGTGCTGGTCGCCGCAGGCATCGGCATCAACCGTGCCTATAAGACCCCCGGCGGCCGCTGGTTCATGGACAAGATGTTTTTGATGGCCCCGGTCCTGGGCGACCTCATAAGGAAGACCGCCGTGGCGAGGTTCACGAGGACCCTGGGCACGATGCTCTCAAGCGGCGTGCCAATACTCGAGGCCCTCGAGATAGTCTCGAAGACCGCCGGCAACGTAATAATCGAGGACGCTGTCATGAAGGCCCGCACGAGCCTCTCGCAGGGAAAGACGCTCGCGGACCCGCTCCTCGAGACAAAGGTCTTCCCCGGCATGGTCACACAGATGATAGCCGTCGGAGAGTCCACCGGCGCTCTCGATACCATGCTCACGAAGATAGCCGACTTCTACGAGGAAGAGGTCGACCAGGCGGTCGAGGCCCTGACCTCGCTCATAGAGCCGCTGCTCATGGCCTTCCTGGGCATAGTCGTCGGCGGGCTCGTCATAGCCCTGTACCTGCCCATATTCCAGATCGCCGGGGCCGCTACAGGTTGATCGGACATAACTGAATGCAGGCTTACCCCAGGGAAACGCTGAGGGCCAGGCTCCTGGCCATGATGGTATTGAGGGTCGTGCTCGCGCTGGCCTTCCTGGGCGTGACGGCCTGGTTCCAGGTCAAGGAGCACTCGCTTGCCCGGCTGAACTTCGTGCCGCTCTACGTGATAATTGCGGCGGTCGGGCTACTGACCATCGCCTACGCCCTGCTCCTTAACAGGGTCAGGAACCTCCAGTTTTTCGCCTACACGCAGCTCACCATAGACATAGCCCTTGCCACCCTCATCGTCTACATAACCGGCGGCACTGAGAGCTATCTGCACGCCCTGTACCCGCTCTCGGTCATAGGCGCCTCGATAATACTGGGAAAGCGCGGGGGCTTCTACGCGGCCTCCGTGTCGAGCATAGCCTACGGCGTCCTCATAGACGTCGACTTCTACAGGATGCTCCCCCTGAAGTACAAGCTCATAAGCGCGCCCTATCCCCCGGCGTGGGAAGACGTGCTGATGACCGTCTCCACCAACATCCTCGCCTTCTTCACGGTGGCCTACCTCACCGGCTATCTGGCCGAGAGGACCGCGAGGGCTGAAAGGGAGCTCGAGGAGAAGGGCATAGACTACGAGAGGCTCGAGGCCCTCAACAGGCAGATAATAGAGAACATAACGAGCGGCATTATGACGCTCGACGGCAGGATGAGGATAACCTCGTTCAACAGGGAGGCCGAGAGCGTGACCGGGTATACGCTTCGCGAGGTCTACTACAGGGAGGTCGGCGAGATATTCCCCGGCATGCTGGGCAGGGGCCCTGGACAGGCCGCATTGGGCAGCCGCCTTGAAAGAAAGTTCAGGAAGAAGACAGGCGAGGAGCTCTACCTGGGCTTCACGGTCTCGCAGGGGCAGGGCGGGGACGTCGAGCGCATCATAATATTTCAGGACCTCACGAGGCTGAGGGAGATGGAGGAGGCGTTAAGGAGAGACGAGCGCATGAAGGCGCTGGGCGAGCTCTCGGTCGGCATAGCCCACGAGATAAGGAATCCGCTCGCGTCCATAAGCGGCTCCATACAGCTCCTGAAGGACGACCTCGAGGTCTCGGGCGACGACAAGAGGCTCATGGAGATAATACTCCGCGAGACCGACAGATTGAACCGTCTCATCACGGACTACCTCCTTTTCGCCAAGCCGGCCAAGGAGCTCCGGGAGCTCGTCGATATATCTTCCATAATAAGCGAGACGATCGAGGTCTTCAGGAATTGCCCGGAAGCGTCGAAGATAACCATAGAAGAGAGCGTCGCGGGGAGTTTCAGGATGTACGGAGACCCCAGGCAGCTCGGACAGGTCTTCTGGAACCTCTTCCTGAACGCCGCGCACGCGATGGAGGACGGCGGCACGCTGACGGTCCGGGCCGAGTACACGCGCCAGGGCAAGAACATGCTCCGCAGGGACGAAGGGGCGGGCTTCGTCGAGGTCATGGTCGCGGACACCGGAAAGGGCATCTCACCCGACGACATCGGCAGGGTCTTCGACCCGTTCTTCTCGACGAAGGACAAGGGCACGGGCCTCGGGCTCTCGATCGTGCACAGGATAATCGAGAGCCACAACGGCGCGATAGAGGTTGCGAGCTCCGAGGGCAGGGGGACAGTCTTCAGGATACTGCTGCCCATAGATGATCACGCGGCGATGAACTGAACGCCGTCGTCGCGTTGGCGCTCGCTGTTGCGGGTTCAGGTTTGTAACCTGAACCCGGTGATTCGTAAGTGGTGATCCGGATTTTCGGGTTCAATTTTCAAAATTGAACCCGCCGAAAATAAAGAGATGCATAAAGGTACTGGATGAAACGGCACAGGCTCATCATAGTAGACGACGAAAAGGACATGAGGGATCTCCTCGAGATCATGCTCAGGAAGGAGGGGCATGACGCGAGGGGCGTGGAATCGGCGCAGCTTGCCCTCGACGAGATAAGGGAGCACGGGGCCGACCTCGTCATATCGGACGTGAAGATGCCGGGCATTGGCGGGCTCGAGTTTTTGAAGCGCCTGCGCGAGATGGACCCCTCGGCGCTCGTCATAATGATAACCGCGTACGCGTCCGTGGAGACCGCGATAGAGGCTATGAAGGCCGGGGCGTACGATTATTTCATAAAGCCCTTCAACATAGACGAGGTGAAGCTCACCATAAAGAAGGCCCTCGAATTGAAGAGGCTCGAGAGGGAGAACAGGCTGCTGAAGGACGAGCTCAAGACCAGGCTCGGCTTCTCGAACATCGTGGGGACAAGCCCGCGGATGGCCGAGGTCTACTCCCTCATAATGAGCGTCGCGAAGACGAAGACCAACGTCTTCATAACGGGCGAGAGCGGCACCGGCAAGGAGCTTGTCGCCAGGGCCATCCACAACGAGAGCGACAGGAAAGAGGGGCCGTTCGTGGCGGTGAACTGCGGGGCGATACCGGAGAACCTGATCGAGAGCGAGCTCTTCGGCCACGTAAAGGGCGCCTTCACGGGCGCCCTGGCGCAGCGCGAGGGCCTTGCCGAGCAGGCCGACGGAGGGACGCTCTTCCTCGACGAGATAACGGAGCTTCCGCTGCACCTGCAGGTGAAGCTACTGCGCTTCATCCAGGAGAGGAGCATCAGGCGCGTGGGCGGCGCGGGCGACGTAACCGTCGACGTGAGGCTCGTGGCCGCCTCGAACAGGGACCTCGAGACAGAGGTCCGCGAGGGCAGGTTCAGGGAGGACCTCTTCTACAGGCTGAACGTCATACGCATCCAGACCCCGCCGTTAAGAGAGCGCAAGGAGGACATCCCGCACCTGGTGACGCACTTCATCGGCAAGTACAATAAGCTCCTCGGCAAGGAAGTGAAAAAGCCGGTCGAAGAGGCGATGTGCGCGCTCATGGACTACGACTACTCGGGCAACGTCCGTGAGCTTGAGAATATAATCGAGCGGGCGGTTACGCTCTCGGACGGCCAGGATATAGGCATCGAGCAGCTCCCGGCCCACGTCAGGGCGAACGCGGGGCAGGGCGCGCTTGCCAGTACAGCCGAGGCCCCAGAGCCCATGAGCGTGCCTGCAGGCGGCATGGACCTCGAGAAGACGGTAGAGGACTTCGAGAAGGCGATGATCATGGACGCCCTGAGGAAATCGGGCGGCGTGAAGAAGAAGGCCGCGGAACTCCTGGGGCTCTCCTTCAGGTCGATGAGGTACAAGTTGAGCAAGTACGGGGTATCGGAGGACTGAGCCTTTGTCCGGCGTGGCGGCCCTTAATTGACCGTCTCTGACAGAAAACGTCACCCGGGCTGACAAAAATTGTTACTTTTTCAGCCCGGGTCATTGCCATTAAATAGGTAAATAGCTGTTTTTCAAGGTTTTTATTATTTGGCACATCTGTTGCAGTCTACTCAGGGCAAGGACATTGACTATAAAGTTTTCAGTAGCATAACCGAAAAGAACTAAATTAAACACTCAGGGGAGCCTGAAAGGAGGAAACAAAAATGCTGCACGAAATCGCAAAAAGGATTAAGAGAGAGGAAGGCTTCACACTGGTCGAGCTTTTGATAGTCGTCGCTATCATAGCGATACTGGCCGCAATAGCCATCCCGCAGTTCTCAGCCTACAGGTCAAGGGGCTATGCCGCGACAGTAAACTCGGACGCCAAGAACGCGCACACCGCCGCGATGGCGATCCTCGCCGGTGACCCCACTGTAGTTCTGGATGCTGGCTGTGCGGATATAGATGCTGCCGCCGGTGGTGGCTACAACCCGTCTAACCTGGTAACCTGCGCGCTGGCATGGGTTGACATCAACGACTTTACCTACACCATATCCGGCGACGCGTCCTGGGGTCTCACAACCAACGACGCGCTCATCTCAGCCGACGGTACCTTCGTTCCTGCCGTGCCTTGATAGGCCTTCTGCGGCAAGACAGAGAGCAATCAGCATGAAAGAAGAGAGGGCATAACGCCCTCTCTTCTTTTTTTAAAGCGGTAAAATCCCGGCCCGCTGGGGCCTGTCCTGGACAGAGGCGATGCTTCGAAAGATGAAAGAGAGGCCAGGGAAGGACGGCTTCACACTGGTCGAGATATTGATAGTGGTGAGCATCATCGCTATCCTCGCCTCGATAGCCGTGCCAAGCCTGCAGGTCTTTATCCGGGGGGCCATCATGGCGAGCATGGTCTCGGACGCCAAGAACGCCGTCATCATGGAGGAGAACTACAGGGCCGAGAACTATACCTACGTCGTGGTGCCCGATATGCTGGGCCCGTCCACGTTTTCCATCGGTCCCGACGCCATACGCGTCAGCAAGGGCAATACATTGAAGGTCGAAGCCGGCGGCACAGGTATAACCGACTCCTACGTAATCACCGTCACAAGCACCACCGCCGCACCCGGCAGATCGCCCCTTACGTGGCCAAGCTCGGGGGTCTGCAAATGGGCCGACGGCAGCCCCTGTTGACAACCCACGAAAAAAATTATCCTCTTTGCGGGTTCAGGTTTCAAAATTGAATCAGCCTCAGAGTCATTGCGAGCTTAGCGAAGCAATCTCAGGCCTTTTGCAAGGACGTGAGATTGCCGCGTCGCGTAAACGCTCCTCGCAATGACGTGCAAGGCATCCTGAAATAAAAAGCCGCCCTTCCTTTCGGAAGGGCGGCTTTATACTTTTGTCTCCAATAACCTATGAGTTGCTTGTCTCGTAGTGGCTCTTTACCTTGAACCCTCCGGGGATCTCCTTTATGTCCACCGAGGTATGGCCGAACTGCTGGAACCTGTTGGTCTTGACCTTAATGTCGCAGGGGTTGCACCGGCCGTAGACGTCGCATATCCGGTAGATGTCCTCGAGCTCGAAGGCCGGGTCAATGATGTTCCCCACGGGCTCCCTGCCTTCGTAGAGGTCGCTGTGGCATTTATATACCCCGCCGCCGCAGCCCATTATGAGCTCGGTCGTCTTGCAGAGGACCTTCTCCTCGAACTTCTGGTCGCACGCGCCCTCGTACTTGAAGGTGCCGTACATCGTTCCATTGTACTCGCCGAGGAACTCCTTGAAGCGGAAGTCGATGCCGAGCTTCAGGCACTTCTCCTGCGCGTCCCTTATGATACTGTCCTGCGAGGGATGGAGCACGCCCCAAATGCCTACCGAGAAGCCAGCCTCCTGCATGCGGAGCACCTTCCTGACAAGAGGGTCGAGTTCCATCTGCTCCGGGTGGTAGCTCACCCTTATGGAGGCGTACGGCGCGTCCCTCTTGAGCCTCTTCGGGTTGACCTCTCTTATGAACCGTTCGATATCGAACTGGAGGTTCGTGAGCAGGTCTATGTGGAGGTCGGGCCTCAGGTTGTTTATGATGTAGATGAAGTCCTTGTGCAGGCTCGGCTCGCCTCCCTGGAGGGTCAAGGGCAGGTCGTCGCGGGATATTATCCTGTTGAGGCCCCTGACCCATTCCTCGCCGGTGAGGTGCTTTTTCTCGAAGCCTTCACTGCCGAAGCGGTTTATGCAGTAGCTGCACCTCAGGTTGCACGCCAGCGTGAGGAACGCGGCTACGTAGTTGTAGTGCTCGGGTATCTTTATGGGCTTCAAATCCATCTGCCTACTCCGCCAGGTATTTTTCCACGTTCTTAAGTACCGCTTTGGGGCTTATCTCGAACATGCACGGCCTATCCCTCCTGCAGACCGTAGACATGCACGGCATGCAGTCGTGGTCGGCCTCGGGGAGGAGCTTCACGCCGTTCTTCACGTAGACCTCGCTCGAGAGCGTGGGCCCGAAGAGGGCGACTATCTTCTTGTCGAGGGCGTGGGCAATGTGCAGGCCCAGGCTGTCGTTGGTGACGATCAACCTGCAGGAGTTTATCCACTCGATGTACTCCTCGATGGACTTTAGCCCCTGCTGCCAGGATATGGTGTACTTCGAGCCTATTAGCCTCTCGAGCTCCTTCCAGTACTCGAGCGGCCAGGCCTTCACGGGCCACTTGTCGCCGACGTTGAAGTTGAAGCCTATGTCGAACTCCACCTTTGACGAGGGCTTGTAGCCGATTATCGGTATCTCGCCCTGCCACTTGCTCCCCACCATCTCGAAGAGGAAGTCCTCCCAGTACTTCTTGTTGGAGAGCTTCTCCTTCTCGTTCATGCAGAGCTCGAGCACGTGCTGAGAGCCGTCGTATGCCTTTGCCTCGCCCGCGTCCGGGTCGAACCTGAAGCCGTACCTCCTCCATGCGTTGAGAGAGTCGGCGAAGGCGCAGATGCCCGCTACCTTCTCGAGGTTTATGACCGTGTCGAACCTCTCGGCCCGGAGCTGCAAGACCGAGGTGAGGTCGTAGGGTATTATCCTCTCTATGTAGGGGTTGCCTTTGAGGAGCGCGATGGCCTTCTCGTCGACAAGCCAGGTTATGCGCGCGTCCTTGAAGTTCGGCAGGAGCACCGTGCTCCGGAGTACGTCTCCGAGGCTGCTCTTCCGGCTTATCTCCCCGACGAGAGTCTCGGAGTAGCCGAGCTTTATTATGAGGACCTTCTCCTTAGCCATGTTCCGGTCAACCCTCCCTTGTCATCCTTACCGCTTCCTGGTATAGAAGGGCGGGGTCCAGGCCCTTCTTCGCCAGCAGCCGCTTCCTTATGAAGTACTCCGTAAACGAGTGGGCCCTTATCGCGAGGACCCTGTTGGCCGCCAGGTATACGGCGTCGAGGCCGCAGTGGAATACGCAGCCGAGCCAAAGGGCCAGAAGCGGCCCGGAACCGGTCCATAACGCCAATATCAAGACCATTCCGAGGAACTCGGCCGTGTGAAAGATCTCGATGTTCAAAAACTCCGGCCTGTGCCATCTCTTCTGAAGCCAGCCGTGATAAGAGAACATCCTCCGGACGCTGAAATCGGTGAAGCGGTTGTTCCACAGAAAATCGAGGTAATGGTCCAGGTCTATGAATACCGAGGCCAGCCAGAAGACCAGGCTGTTAATGCCGAGCACCGGATAGAGGACGGCGGCACCGACTGTGCCCGCTATGACGTGGTCCCGTAGCTTCATTCCAGGGGGCTCAGACCTTCCGCAGCTCCTCTTTTGTAAATATCTCCTCCGTATGCTTGAACTTCTCGAGCACGAAGCTCTCGTATATTCCGCGGACCGTATTGACGAACGAGAACTCCATCGGGTATATCCGCGTCTTTACGAGGTATGCCTTTATGAGATAATAGAAGAGGAAGTAAAGGCCGCCGAGCGGCAGGCGTATGAGCCTCTTTACTACGAGATTCCTGAGCGACGGCTTCCATACGCAGACCGTCGCGAGGAGCGAGAGGTTCCTCTGGAGCTTCTTCTCCTCGTCCGAAAAGCACTTCAAGGGTGAATTCGCCTGGTAGCTCATGTGCAGGGCGTCGAAGTCGCCGTTGAAGTCCCCGCGCGCTATCGCGTACTCGGCGAGCTCGGTCTTAGGGTACGGGAAAAAGAGCGGGAACTCGCCGAAGGTGACCCGGCAGCGGATATTGAGGTCTAAGGACTCTATGTCCTCCTTAAGCGACGTTCCGGGTATGGCGAATATGGTATTGGAGAAGGTCGGGATGCCGTGCTTGTGGCAGAGGTCGAAGGCCTCGGTCATCGTCTCCTTCGTCATGTTCCTCTTCAATACCTCGTTCCTTATCCTGTCGTTGCCGCTCTCTATCGACATGCTCATGGAGGCGAGCCCGGCCTTCTTGAGCTTTAAAAGTATCGGCTCCGTCAAGAGGTTAGCCCTCATGAGGCAGTGGAAGGGCACGCCTATCTCCCTGGGGTATCTCTCGGAGAACTCGTCGAGCCATTCGTCGTCCTTCAATACGAAGATGTCGTCGTAGAACTTTATGAACTGCGTCTCGTACCTGGTCTTCAGGTCCTTGAGCTCGGCCATTACCCTGCCGACGCTCATCCGGGAATGGAGCGGCCCCTTGCCCTTGTAGAGCATGTTGTACATGTGGTTGAAGCAGTAGGTGCACTTGTAGGGGCAGCCGCGAGAGACCATGAAACTGCGCATCGGGAACCTCGAGAGGCGGGTGGTCGAATATACGAGGTCCCTGTCGAAGAACGGCAGGTCGTCGAGCGAGCGCCTGCGCTCCCGCATGGCCGGCATCTTGCCGTCGACGAAGTTCTTTCTGGTCACTATGTTGGGTATAGCCTCGATGGGCGCCTTGTCTTGAAGCGCAGAAAGGAGCTCCGGCCACGCGTCGTCGCCTTCGCCCACGCAGAGCGCGTCTATGTCATATTTCACAATTATGTCGGGGAAGAAGGTCGCGTGCGGCCCGCCCATCACCGTGAAGATGCCCATGTCGAGCCTCTTTATGAGGTTGTTGGCGGCGAGGTAGTACTTGTGCTCGCCGGTCTTGGCGCTGAACGCGACAACGTCGGGCTTCTCGCGAAGGATATCCTCCTTGAGCCTGCCGTCGGCCATTACCGAGAGGGCGGTAGAGTGCCCCTTCTCCTTGGCGAGCGCCGAGAGGAGCATGATGCCCATTGGGTCGATGTATTCGACGTCTTTTATTACGAAGAGTATCTTCAATTTACTTCCTTCACTTCAACCCTCACCGGTTTTTTTGCGGGTTTCTGAACCCCTCTTTTCTAAAGAGGGGTAGGGGAGATTATCTTTCCAGAAGCCGGTCCGTAATCCCCCTCAGTCCCCCTTTAGAAAAGGGGGAAGAAAGACCGCTCAGAATCAGTTAACCGCTTTCGCGCTCGCTCTGACCGGCCTCGAACAATATTTCGACCTCTCCTTAACCCGCACGTCCCAGAAGAGCGTCAGTATCGCCTTCACGACGCTTATGATATTCTTGAACGCGAACGCCTTTGTCCTGCCCGACTGCCTCTGGACTATCTCTATTCCGACCTCTTCATAGCTCGCTCCTGAGCGAAGTAGCCTCACGAGTATCGCCGCCATGTACGCGAAGCCCCATGTCTTCAGGGGGACCTTCTTCAGCAGAGAGCTCTTTATGAGGCATGTGCCGTTGTAGTACCTGAGGCTCAGGCCGAAGAGCGTGTTTATGAGCGCGACAAAGGCCCTTGAGATGACCCGCCGGGAAAGGGGCCTCACCTCGGGGTTCGCGGTGTACGGGATTATGACGTCGGCCTCGCCTGCCCGGCAGAGGACCCTTCTTATGGCCTCGGCGGGTATCTCGTTGTCGCCGGGGACCATTATTATGTAGTCCTTCTTCGCCTGCCTCACGCCCTCGGTGTAGTTGTACCCGAATCCCATGTTCTTCGGGTTATGGATGACCCTTACGCCGGGCTCATGGGCCTTTATCTCTTCGGCGATCCTGCCGGTATCGTCGGTGCTGAAGTCGTTAAAGATGAGTATCTCGCAGGAGCTGAAGGCTCCTGACGAGGAGAGCGCGTCCTTGATGCACTCGACAGCGCCCCGGATGTTCCCGGCCTCGTTATAGCACGGGACTATGATCGAGACGCTCGGCAGCTGCCTTGCCATAGGACGAGACCTTCCTCACCGCTTCGATTATTTCGTTCTTTCCGGGGTAGTACGCCTTCTCGAGCACCGGGCTCGCCGGTGTCGGGGCCTCGGGCAGGTTTACCCTTATGGCGGGCGCCTTCAAGAGCAGACCCGCCTCGGCCACCCGGGCTATGACCTCCGCGCCGGCTCCCGCGTCTCTCCAGCCGGTGTCCGCGACGATAAGCCTTCCGGTCTTCTCGACGGAGGCCGCTACTGATTCGGCGTCGAGGGGCTTCAATGTACGCAGGTCTATTACCTCGCAGCCGATGCCTTCCGCTTCGAGCGCCTCTGCCGCCTGCATGGACTCGTGCACCATGTGGGAGACGGCGGCTATGGTGACGTCCGCGCCTATCCTCCTCACGATGGCCCTTCCGAGCGGCACCTGGTACATCTCCTTCGGGACGTAGCCCACGTGCTCGTAGAGCCACCTGTGCTCTATCATGACGACCGGGTTTCCGTCCTTTACGGCTGATATGAGCATGCCCTTCGCGTCAAACGGGGTAGCGGGCATTATCACTTTAAGCCCCGGTATGTTCATGAACATTGCCTGAAGGCTCTGGGAGTGCTGGGCAGCCGAGCCCCAGCCGCGCCCTATGATGCTGCGGATGACGACAGGCACAGATACGTTGCCGCCGAACATGTAATGCCACTTGGCGGCGTGGTTCATAATCTGGTCTATTGAAAGGGGGAGGAAATCGACCCGCATGTGGACGAGTATGGGCCTCATGCCCGCCGCGGCCGCGCCCACGGCTATGCCGGTGATGCCGTTCTCGGATAGCGGGCTGTCCATCACGCGCTTTGTCCCGAACTCCTCGTGCAGGCCCTTGGTGGTGCCGAATACGCCGCCCGCGTCGTCGACGCCTTCGCCTATGACGAAGACCGACGGGTCGGATGAGAGGAGCTGGCTTGTCGCCTCGCGGATGGCCTCCCTGTAGGTTATACCGCGGAGATCCGGGTTGTCCTTCAGGGCCTTCTCGAACTCTGTCCTGTTGCTGTATATCTTAGTCCACGGCATCCTTTATGCCTCGAAGTAAACGTCTTTGAGCAGTTCCGAAGTTTCGGGGTAGGGGCTCTTCTTCGCGAACTCGACGGCCTCGTCGAGCTCTTTCCTTATTTTTGCCGCCATCGCTTCCATCTCGGAGCTGCCCATGATGTTGCCCGATGAAAGCACCTCTTCGTACCTCTTTATGGGGCACCGCTCTTTCCACTCTCTCAATTCGTCTTCTGGCCTGCAGCCCTTTGTCCAGTCCTCTTCAGGGCCCACGTGCCCCTTCCACCTGTAGGTCTTTGCCTCTATGAGGGACGGCCCACTGCCGCCGCGGGTCTTTGCTATCGCCTCGCCGGCGGCCCTGTAGACCTCGAGCACGTCGTTGCCGTCGATGCATATGCCGTGGGCGTCGAATGCGGCCGCTGTGCCGGAGATCTTGCAGACCGCCTGCCTTGCCTCCTGGCGCGAGTTCGTGGCGTAGAAGTTGTTCTCGCAGACGAAGACGACCGGGAGCTTTTTCAACGCGGCGAAGTTGAAGGACTCGTAGAAGGCGCCCTCTTCAAAGGCGCCGTCGCCGAAGAATATGACGGTGACCCTGTTCTCTCCCTTGAGGCTGGAAGCGAGCGCGGCTCCCACTCCCATGGGGATGCCGCCGCCCACGATGGCCGACGTGCCGAATATCCCGTTAGGGATGTCAATGAGGTGCATGGAGCCGCCCTTGCCCCTGCTGCAGCCCGTCGTCTTGCCGTAGAACTCGGCGAAAAGGGGCTTCATATCAGAGCCCTTTGCGAGGCAGTGGCCGTGGCCCCTGTGGTTGGAGAATACGTAGTCCTCTTTCCTCAAGTGGATGCACACGCCCGCCGCTATGGCCTCCTGGCCGATGCACAGGTGCACAGGGCACTTCATCTCCTGCTCCGGGTAGAGGTCGACTATGCGCTCTTCGAAGAGCCTTATCCGGAGCATCTGGAAGTAGAGCTGCTTTAGCTCTCCGGCGGTTATCCTGCCCTCGCAGATCTTTAATGAGTCTTCGTTCATGTCAGATGAAGTTCACGTGGGGAGAGGGGTGTTTTAATTCCCAGAGGTAGCGGTTGACCTCGTCCATCCTGCAGTTCTGGCGGCAATCGGTCGTGTCGAGCTCGGTGTTCACGAACTCCATCACCTTCCTGCGCCTCTCGCTCTCCCATATCTCCTTGAACGTGCTCTCGTTTATGTTGCCGATGAGGAATCTCTCGTCGCCGAGGAAGGCGCTGCATGCCCATACGCCGCCGCCGGCGTCTATGTACGACCAGAAGGGCAGGGCCAGGCACCTCTCGTACCTCTTCTTGCCCTCTTCGAGCTTCTTCATGGCGTTCATCCTGAATACCACGCTGAACCTCTTGTCGCAGAGCTTCCTCAATTCGTCGTTCAGGTAGTAGAAGTCCGTGTACTTGAACTCCTCGTACTCGCGGGTGACGCTCTTTAGATGCTGTGAGTAGGACTTTATGACGAGATAGTCCGCGCCGATCTCCTTTGCCTTATTGGCGAGCAGGAGGGCCTCTCCGACGTTCTCGGGCAGGAGTATCATCTGCATTCCGATGGTAGAGGACAGTTTCCCTGCCTCCCTGACCCTCACGGCCTCTTTGATGTTCTCTATGACTTTTGCGAAGTCCTCTTCCTTTGTCCTGTGGATCTTCGCGTATGTGCCGGGCGTCCCGGCGTTTATGCTTATCTTTATCCAGGTTATGGAGGCGAGGGCCGCCTCTATGAGCTTCTTTGTGAAGAGGACCCCGTTGGAGGTGATCGCGACGTCGATGCCCGAGGCCTTGGTATGGTTAATGATATTGGCTATGTCCTTGTGGAGAAAGGGCTCGCCCTCGCCGGCGTACATTATGGACTTGAGCCCAAGTGAGCCCATCTCCGTGAGGCGGGCCTTCAGGATGGCCGGGTCGAGGTAGCGGGGCTGGTACTCCATGTAGTCGAGGCCGCAGTAGGTGCACCTGTGGTTGCAGGCGCCTATGGGCGAGACTTCCATATAGATAGGGTATATGTTGCCGCCTGAAAGCCAGTCATTGACCCGGTCCACGTGGTACATGAGCTTGTGGCTGTCTATCCGAAACTCGTCCATAACCTTTTTCCATGCCCTTCCGGGATGCTGAATTAATATAAAAGATATCACAGGTAAACAGCCTAAAACAATAGCAAAATCAAAATGTAACCCTGGGTTGACGGTAGTTTTTGCCTTCGTCCTGCCCTCTTGTCTTCTTTTGCCGGCAGGTGCTTATGATATAATCGTTTGAGCTATAAAAGGCGCGTTTAACTTGGGAGATTGGCAGGATGCCTGACCAGAAGGGAAGAGACCCGGGGCTTGATACAAGGCCCGAGGACGTGGACATAGACCCTGTCTGCGGCATGACCGTGAAGAAGGCCGCGGCAAAGGGGACCGCCATCCACGAGGGCCGGACCTATTACTTCTGCAGCCCGGGGTGCAAGAGGAGGTTTGACCAGGCCCCGGCCCAGTTCCTCGAAAAGGTGCAAGAGCCAATGGGGGCCGGAAAACCGGCTCCAGCCTCTGGAGCGAAGGTCAAGACCGTAGTCCTGCCCATAACCGGCATGAGCTGCGCCTCCTGCGCCGAGAGGATAGAAAAGGGGCTTACGGGCCTGAGCGGCATCGTGACGGCGAGCGTTAACTTCGCCGCTGAAAACATTACGGTATCATACGACCCGGATAAGGTGCATCTCAACGCATTCGTTCAGACCATAAAAGAGCTCGGCTACCACGCCGGAGTCGAGAGCGTATCCATCCCTGTGCAGGGCATGAGCTGCGCCTCGTGCGTAAAAAAGATTACGGACGCCCTCAACAGGGTAGACGGCGTGGTCAACGCCTCGGTGAACTTCGCCACCGAAAGGGCGGACGTCAATTATCTGCCGACCGAGATGACAATAGAAGGCCTCATAAAGGCCATAAGGGACGCCGGGTACAGGGCCGAAGCCCCCCAAAGGGACGAAGACCTCCTTGAAAGGGAGGACAGGATAAAGAAGGAGGAACTCGGCAGGCTCAGGGCCATGTTCCTCTTCGCCGCAATCATCTCGGTGCCGCTCATGCTCGGCTCCATGACGCATATATTCCATTGGATACCCGCGTTTCTCGGAAACCCCCTATTCCAGCTCCTTCTCGCTACCCCCGTGCAGTTCATAAGCGGGGCGCGCTTCTACAGGGGCGCGTGGGCCGCGGCCAGACACGGCTACACCGACATGAATACCCTTATCGCGGTCGGCACGTCCGCCGCGTACTTCTTTAGCGCCGCTGTTGCGCTCTTCCCCGGCTTTTTCGCTTCAAGAGGCCTCTCTGGCGGGGTCTATTTCGAGACAGCCGCCATCATCATAGCCCTGATACTCCTTGGCAGGCTCCTCGAGCTCCGCGCGCGCTCTCAGACAGGAGAGGCCATAAGGAAGCTAATAGGCCTCCAGGCAAAGACCGCGAGGGTCATAAGGCAGGGCGCTGAAAGGGACATACCGGTTGGCGACGTCCTGAAGGGCGACATAATCGTCGTGAGGCCGGGCGAGAAGATCCCCGTGGACGGCATAGTCACCGACGGCTATTCGTCCCTGGACGAGTCGATGATAAGCGGCGAGAGCCTGCCTGTCGAGAAGAAGGCGGGAGACGAGGTAATAGGCGCTACCATCAACAAGACCGGCTCGTTCAGGTTCAGGGCCACAAGGGTAGGCAAGGAGACGACCCTCGCCCAGATAGTGAGGCTCGTTCAGGAGGCGCAGGGCAGCAAGCCGCCCATCGCTCGGATGGTCGACGTCATAGCGGGCTACTTTGTGCCTGCGGTCATCGCGGCGGCCATAATAACCTTCCTTGTCTGGTTCTTTTTCGGCCCTGAGCCTGCAACGACCTTCGCCCTTTTGAACTTCATAGCGGTCCTCATCATCGCCTGCCCGTGCGCCATGGGCCTTGCGACACCGACGTCCATAATGGTCGGCACAGGCAAGGGCGCGGAGAACGGCATCCTCATAAGGGGAGGGGAGTCGCTCGAGACCGCCCACAGGATAAACACAATCGTTCTCGACAAGACCGGCACCCTTACAAAGGGAGAGCCATCGGTAAGGGATATCGTAGCGCTCTCGTATTCCGAAGAAGAGCTTATCTCCTATGCCGCGTCGGCTGAGAAGGGCTCCGAGCACCCGCTTGGAGAGGCCCTGGTAAAGAGGGCCGGTGAATTGGGGCTCGTTCTATCAAACCCCGAGGAGTTCGAGGCAATACCCGGAAAAGGCGTCCTGGCGCGCGTAAGCGGCAAAGAGGTGCTCATCGGGAACGATAAGCTTATGTACGAGAGGCGCATTGAAATAACAGAGGGCGCAAAGGCCGCCGAGCGGTTGTCGGACGAGGGCAAGACCCCTGTCTTTGTCGCCATAGACGGCCGTGCAGCGGGCGTCATTGCCATAGCGGATACCCTGAAGGAGAACTCAAAAGAGGCTATAGAGGCGTTGAAGCGCCTGGGCCTCGATATCGCCATCATCACCGGCGACAACAGGCGCACGGCCAGGGCCATAGCGAAAGAGCTGGGGATCGACAAGGTGCTCGCCGAGGTATTGCCCGAGGAGAAGGCCAGCGTGGTAAGAAAGCTCCAGGAAGAGGGCAGAAAGGTCGCGATGGTCGGCGACGGCATAAACGACGCGCCTGCCCTTGCGCAGGCAGACGTCGGAATAGCCATTGGAACTGGGGCTGACGTCGCGATGGAGGCATCCGACATAACGCTCATCGGCGGGGACCTCCGCGCTATCGTGACGGCCATCTCGCTTAGCCGGGCTACCATAAGGAACATAAGGCAGAACCTCTTCTGGGCCTTTATCTATAACATCCTTCTCATACCGGTAGCGGCAGGGGCGCTCTATCCGCCGTTCGGCATTCTCCTTGACCCCATGTTCGCGGCTGCGGCCATGGGGCTTTCTTCGGTAAGCGTGGTGAGCAACTCTTTGCGGCTGAAGAGATTCAGGCCAGCGTCAATTTAGATAGGAGACCGATGGCAAAACTCAAGAACATACTCCTCGCAAAGCTCGTCACGAGGTTCCCGAAGCTCCTCGACAGGTTCGTTGAGAAGACGCCGCCGATTCGTGTCGAGGGCATACCCTGGGCTCCGCTCAAAAAGCCCATCAAAGACTGCAGGGTCGCGCTCGTGACAACCGCAGGGGTCCACCTGAAGACGCAAAAACCCTTCGATATGTCAGACCCTTTGGGCGACCCTTCATACAGGGAGCTTCCGTCAGATACTCCGGGGGAGCTCTACGCGATCACCCACGATTACTATGACCACACTGACGCTGACAGGGACCTGAATATAGTCTTCCCCATAGACCGTTTAAAGGAGTTGGTCAAGGAAGGGCTGATTGGCTCTCTCGCGGAGAACAACTACGGCTTCATGGGACATATAGACGGCCGTCACATCGAGACGCTCGTCAAAAAGATAGCTCCAGAGGTGGCGGGCAGGCTAAAGGCCCAATCGATAGATGCCGTTCTATTGACACCCGGCTGAGGTCTCTGCAATCGGTCCGTGGGACTGATACAGAGAGAGATTGAAGGGCAGGGCATACCGACGATAGCCATATCGATCGTCAGGAGGTTTACGGAAGAGGTAAGGTCGCCGAGGGCTGTATTTTTGAAGTGGCCGCTCGGACATCCTCTGGGAGAGCCGGGAAGGGTCGGCCAGCAGATGACGGTATTAAGGAGCGCCTTCAAGGCGCTTGAGGAGATCTCAACGCCAGGCACGATAATTGACCTGCCGTACAGGTGGAAGAGGCATGAAGACCTTGAACCGAAGGCGTGAATTCGTCGAGTTGTCATTCTGAACGAAGTGAAGAATCTCAGGGCCGGATAAGCGCCGAGGTTCTTCGTCGCCTCCGGCTCCTCAGAATGACAATGCGTTCCACCCCTCTTTAAAAAAACAAAAAAGGCGGGCCTTTAAAGGCCCGCCTTTTTTCGATCCAGGATTCCGCTACTTCTTTCTTATCAGCGCCTTTCCGGGCCCCTCTGAGACCGGCTTCGAGTGGCAGCGGTTGCAGTCAGCGAACTTGAAGGAGACCTTGCCGTGGCACGACCCGCAGGAGGCCCCCTGCGCCATCTGGGTCATGCTCGCGGCAGGGGTGGAGCCGAGCTCTTCCTTGTAGATGTCAGTATGGCACGAGGAGCAGAGCATCAGGTCGGCGTGCGGCTTGTGCCTGAAGATTATGTTGTTCACATAGGGCATCGGAGACTCGAAGAGTATCTCGTTGTCCCTGGTCTGGTCGGCAGGCGCCTCTTTCAGAGACTTTATGGGCTTGTGCGCGCCCTTCAGGAGCATCCAGTCTATGTTGCCGAACTTGTCGAAGGGAAGCGCCTTCCCCGGCATCTGATCGAGGTTGAGCCCGGTCTTGAGCCTCTCTGAAGACTCCTTTATCCTGGCGATGTCCGCCTTCTTCGGGTTGAGGAGAGCCGCCTCCTCGGGCCTTCCCGCAACATGGCACCTCTCGCAGGACTCCGACGCGTCGAAGGCAATTTTCCCGTTGTGGCACTCACCGCAGAGCCGGCCCTCGAATATCGGGGTCATGGTAATGGAGTTGGTCTTCTTCATGGGGAAGAGCGCGGGGTGGCAGGCCTTGCACTCGAAGTTTATCCTGTGCACCCAGTGGGGGAAGATAACGGGAGAGAGCCCTATTGCCGCGAGCTCCGCCTCCTTCTCCTTCATTATGAGGTTGCCGGGGAAGTTCTCGTACTTCTTCCATTTCTCGGCCTCGGCCTTTCTGGCCTCTTCCTTCTGTATCTCTTCTCTCTGCAGCTTCTCTATCTCGCCGAGGAACTTTTCGTTGCCGTGCCATTCCTTGTACATGGTCGCCATGGTGTTGGCCAGGTCAAGGAGCTGCATCTTCTCGCCGAAGCTCGCCGCGGCCTTCGCCTCGTCGACAAGCGACTGTATCTCGCCCGGCATGATGTCCTTGTTCGCCTTTACAAGAAAGCCCAGCGCGTCGTACCTGTTCTGCTCGTAGCTGGTCCTGAAGCTCTTCCTGAACTTGCTCTCCGCGGCAAGGGCCCCTCCCGCGAAGATGTATCCGGCCATCGCCGCTATGACTATCACGAATAATGCCTTTGACCTCATTTCGACCTCATGGAAAAAGATTTTATTAAACCTGTGGATTATACCCGAAACTTCGCGGCAATTCAAAACTTACTTTCGTTTTCGTGATAGAAAACAGGCACAGAAATAGCAGTGTATGGATTTCAATCCCGATTTATTGTATAAAAGTAGAAAATCCGTAACGGAGCAGCCTCCCGATGCCGTCTGACAAAATGAGCGTTTCCATTGTGATGCCCGTCTACAACGAGCGCGAGTACATATCCCAGGTCATAAGGAGGGTGCTCGACACCGGCATACCTCAGGAGCTTGTCGTGGTTGACGACTTCTCGATGGACGGGACCAGGGACGTCCTGAAGGGCATCGAGGCCGACTGGAACGAGAAGGGCGCGAGGCTCCGTCTCGTCATGCACGAGAGGAACCAGGGCAAGGGCGCGGCTCTCCGGACCGGCTTCGGGGCTGTCACCGGCGACATAGTCATAGTCCAGGACGCCGACTTCGAGTACGACCCGAGGGACTACCCGAAGCTCCTCCAGCCCATACTCGAGGGCAAGGCCGACGTCGTATACGGCTCGCGCTTCACAGGCGGGGACTCCCACAGGGTGCTCTTCTTCTGGCACATGGTCGGCAACAAGATACTCACATTCTTCTCGAACATGCTCACCAACCTGAACCTCACGGACATGGAGACGGGATACAAGGCCTTCAGGACGGAGGTGCTCCGCGGGATAAGGCTCGAATCGGACAGGTTCGGATTTGAGCCGGAGATAACGGCCAAGGTCGCCAAGAAGAGATGGCGCATCTACGAGACGTCCATCTCGTACGCCGGGCGCACCTACGAGGAAGGCAAGAAGATAAACTGGAAGGACGGTATCGCCGCCTTCTGGCATATAACGAAGTTCAACCTCTTCAGATGACAAGAGCGCTCAAGGCCCTTTTTTTAATCGTCCTGCTCGGCTATGCGCCGTACGCCTTTGCCCTGTCGGCGGACGAGGAGAACAACTCCGCCATATACCAGGAGGCCGGGCCTTCTGTCGTAAACATAGTCACGACGGCGGTATCCTACGATTTTTTCTATAACCCGGTGCCATCAACCGGGTCAGGCTCAGGCGTCATCGTCGACAGGCGGGGCTACATAATAACCAATTACCATGTCGTCGAGGAGGCGAGGACATTGGAGGTCACGCTCTTTGACGGCAGCAGGTACAAGGCCGAGATCGCGGGCCTCGACCCAGGAGACGACCTCGCCCTTCTCCGGGTGAAGGCGCCTCAATCGAAGTTGAAGCCGATACGCCTCGGCAATTCGACCGGCGTGAGGATCGGCCAGAAGGCGCTCGCCATAGGCAACCCGTTCGGCCTCGAGAAGACGCTCACAGCGGGCATTGTGAGCTCCCTGGGGAGGACCATGCGGGCCACCAACGGCAGGCTCATTGGCGGCATCATCCAGACAGACGCCGCCATAAACCCCGGCAACTCCGGCGGGCCTCTCCTTGACAGCTCGGGAGAGATGATAGGCGTCAATACCGCCATATTCAGCCCCGTGGGCGCCTCCATCGGCATAGGCTTCGCCATACCCGTGGATACGGTCAGGAAGGTCCTGCCGTCGCTGATGGAAAAGGGCTATGTCTCGAGGCCGTGGCTCGGCATAGCCGGGCAGAGCATCGACGAGGCTGAGGCGGCTCTCCTCGGGCTGCCTTCATCCGGCATACTCGTAGCCGACGTCTTCAGGGGCAGCCCTGCCGAGAAGGCGGGGCTCAAGGGCTCGACCGGAAACGTGAGGGTTGGCAACGTGATAATAGCCGCTGGAGGCGACCTCATAGTCGGCGTAAACGCAAAGGCCGTGACTTCAATGGACGAGTTCAACCAGGCCATAGACGGCATCGGGGTAGGGGACGCCGCCGTCATAAAACTTATAAGGAACGGAAAGCCAATGGCAATGAAGGTCAAACTCGAAGAGATGCCGGGGAAGTACTGATGAGGACAAGGGAACTGAGACGGGAATTGAGGCATTCCGGGATAGGGATATTGCTGGGGCTACTGTGCCTCATCTTCGGCATATCATGGGCAGTCTATCTGACCGCGAATCACGATTCAATACACAGGCAGCTCGAGGCAATAGAGAGGGCAGCCCTCGAGGAGAAGTTCGTCATAAATACCGGGGGCGGCCATGAAGGCCACGGGGCCGGGCACAGTGAGCGCGCGGATACAGCGGCCCATGACCATTCCGCCCACATGCATGAAGGCCACGGCGAACCTGCCCAGGATACTGCTTCAGGCCGGGATAAGGAGCTCTCGGATTTAAAGAATGAACCGGCAGGGAGGGCGGAGGCCGGTTTCGAGCACGGACCCGTAATGGGGGAGGCTCACGAGAGGCTCACGAGAGGCCACCTGCACGCGATGGGACTGGGCACGCTCACGATAATCGTCTCACTCCTGCTTGCCTTCATTCCAGCTTCGCAAAAGGCAAAGACCCTGGCAGCCGCGTGCCTCGGCACAGGGAGCTTCTTCTACCCGCTGGCATGGATAGTCATGGGCTTCAGGACCCCTGTCCTGGGCGGGGCAGGGGCTCAGGAGTCTGTATTCCCCATGGCCGCGTTCAGCATCGCCCTGGTCTCGGCAGGGCTTCTGCTGACCCTCGCCTATGTTGTCAGGTGGATTTTCGGGAAGGACTGAATAATTCCCCGCTGATTACATTTTTGACGGTTTGACCTTGACAACCGGGCGTATCCTGCATTATCATATTGATGTTAATCACACGAAAACTTTCCCGTAACTGACGGAATCAAGGTGGCTACCACTGGGGAGCGGGGAATATAAGTAGTTGCCGACCGTCTGGGCTTAGTGGTGCAGTCTCTTCAAGGCTGGACAGCTCTGCCATGACGGTTTTTTATTGCTCAAAATACCCCTTGACGCTAAAGGGCCAAAAATAGTATCACTTGACATTCACAATGGGACACAAGACCTTTGAAAGAGGGGTACACCCCTCTTACTATAAAGAGCTCACCTCAGCCAAAGGCATCGTCCCCGCGGCCCTGCCGAAGGCGGTAGTGATACCGCTTGTGCAGCACACGGGTGCGCCCTGCGAACCGCTCGTCAAAAAGGGCGAGGTAGTCGCTGAAGGCCAGAAGATAGGCGAGGTGAAGGCCTTTGTCTCAGCCCCCGTTCACGCGAGTATCTCCGGAAAAGTTAAGGACATAGAGCTTGCCCAGCACCCGGGAGGCTACAGGTGCGCGGCCATTGTCATCGAGGGCGACGGCTCTGCGAAGGAATGGGGGGCCGCGGCTGGGGTGGCTGACCTCAATGCCTTGACCCAGGAGGCCATCCGCGAGGCCGTCCGCGAGGCGGGCATAGTGGGTATGGGCGGCGCTGCCTTCCCTACATCGATCAAGCTCTCTCCGCCAAAGGGCAAGTCCATAGAGGCAGTCATATTGAACGGCTGCGAATGCGAGCCCTATCTCACGGCCGACCACAGGATGATGGTCGAGGAGCCGGATAAGGTCGTCTGGGGCCTCCGCGCCCTCATGAAGGCGACCGGCGCCTCCAGGGGATTTATCGGAATAGAGGAGAACAAGCCCGACGCCATAGAGGCGCTGAAGAGGGCCGCGGGCAGCTCTCCTGAGATACAGATAGTCGTCCTCGAGGCAAAGTACCCGCAGGGCGCCGAGAAGATGCTTATCCAGGCCGCGCTCGGAAGGAAGGTCCCTCCCGGAAAGCTCCCCTTCGACGTCGGCGTCATAGTCAACAACGTCGGCACCGCTATCGCCATATACGAGGCCCTGAACTGGGGCAAGCCGCTTATCGAGAGGGTGGTCACGGTGAGCGGCAACGGCGTAAGGGAGCCCAGGAACCTCAAGGTTCGAATCGGCACCTCGTTTGATGAGGTCATCGCCCAGTGCGGCGGCCTTGTCGAGGGGAAAGAGATAGAGGTCTTGAACGGCGGCCCCATGATGGGGGTGGCGCAGCCGACCCTCAATGTGCCGGTCGTAAAAGGCACCTCGGGCATAACGGCCATCGCCGCCGACGTTATAAAGTCTTCGAATTACGAGCCCTGCATACGCTGCGCGTCCTGCGTAGAGGTATGCCCCATGGGCCTCATGCCCTACAGGCTCGGCGACTACGGGAAGGCTTACAGGACAGCCGATTTCAAGGCATGGGACGGCCTTACCTGCATAGAATGCGGCTGCTGCTCCTACGTATGCCCGGCAAAGAGGCCGCTGCTGCAGTGGATAAGGCTCGGAAAACTGAAGCTCCGCCTGGAGGCCCATAAGGCCCCGGACTCGAAATAGATGGATCAGAAGACGATGGAAAACAAAGAATTGAGGGAAGCCCAGGCAGAGGAAGCCCCGGCCCAGGCCGCCTCCAGGCTGGTCGTATCCTCTTCGCCGCACTTCCTCAATACCGAGAGCATCCCGAAGATAATGCATTCGGTAGTCCTGGCCCTCATGCCGGCGACAGCCGCGAGCGTCTATTTCTTCGGGTGGAGGGCGCTCCTCCTCGTTATCGTCTGCGTGGCCGCGTGCATGGCTACGGAGTACGCGTTCCAGCGGATACGCAACAAGCCCGTAAAGGTATATGACGGCAGCGCCATCATAACCGGCATGCTCCTTGCCCTTACGCTTCCGCCCGGCTTCCCGGTCTACGGAGCGGTGCTCGGGTCGGTCTTCGCCATAGGCGTCGGCAAGCAGCTCTTCGGGGGCCTGGGCTATAACATCTTCAACCCGGCGCTCCTCGGGCGGGCCTTTCTCATGGCCACGTACCCGGTCCTTACAACGACATGGGCCGAGCCGAGGACGGTAGAGAAGGCCCTCGACGCTGTCACTGCCGCCACGCCTCTGGCCCTGGCAAAGTTCGAGGGCAAGGTGGATTTCAACCTCCTTGACATGCTCATCGGCAACACCGCCGGCTCACTCGGCGAGACATCGGCCATAGCCATAATCCTCGGCGGGCTCTATCTCAGGTACAAGGGCTATATTAACTGGAAGCTTCCGCTCGGGTATCTGGGCACGATAGCCGCGTTCTCCGCCATATTCTGGCTCGCGAACCCGGCGAAGTACCCGAACCCGCTCTTCCACCTGCTCGCCGGCGGAGCGATGCTCGGCGCGTGGTTCATGGTGACGGACATGGTCACCTCGCCGACGACCTCGCTGGGGCAGTGGATATTCGTGATATGCGCTGGAATAATGGCGGTCGTCATCAGGCTCTTCGGCGGGCTGCCAGAGGGCGTGATGTACTCGATACTCTTCATGAACGCGTTCGTGCCGCTTTTGAACAAGCACACCAGGCCCAGGGTCTTCGGAGCCCGGAGGGCTATAGAATAGTCACGGGCGGGAATTCCGCCCCGGAGTATTTGATTGAACAACGTCCTTAAAATGTTCTTGAACCTTGTGGTCGTCGGCGCGCTCTCCGGAGCCGTGCTCTCGGCTGTCTTTTCCAAGGCCGACCCCGTGATAAAGGCCAACAAGGAAAAGGAGCTCCGCGAGGCGATATTCATCGTCCTCCCCGAGGCCAAGGACTTCAAGGTCATGGAGAAGACGGTCGGGGCCGAGAAGCTCATCGTCTATAAGGGCATCGATGCCTCTGGCAGCCCCGTGGGGGTCGCCTTCAAGGCTGACGGCGGCGGCTTCCAGGGCAATGTCGGCCTCATGGTCGGGCTCGACAGGGAATACCTGAAGCTCAAAGGCATGGAAGTATTGGAGCAGCTCGAGACCCCCGGCCTCGGCGACAGGATACGGGAGGAGGCCTTCAAGGAGCAGTTCAAGGGCCTCGATGTAAAGCCG